>Ga0315282_10000651_pt1 | contig 68106 bp, 87 predicted proteins | sample YL17G07_20_MG_FD_203693 | JGI IMG/M metagenome (GOLD analysis project Ga0315282, IMG submission 203693) | Sediment microbial communities from Yellowstone Lake, YNP, Wyoming, USA - YL17G07_20 | ecosystem: Environmental > Aquatic > Freshwater > Lake > Sediment | place: USA: Wyoming | collected...
ATAGATAAAAGTTTGTTGGCTGCTGGAGAAACTCAACAAAAATTCGGAGGCGGAAGAATAATTTATCCCATGCTTCTTATATTTGGTGACAGAGCTACTTTTGAAGATGGCGGTGAGACAGTGGCAGTTTCCGATATTGCAATAAAAACTGCAAAAGATTGGATTAGAAAAAACCTCAGATTCGTTGACCCTGATAGGAATTTAAAATATCAAATAGAGTTAAGAAGAGGTTCTGCAGCTTTAAATGACATATTTAAGAGAAAAACAGACATGTTTGTAGCAAATGACACTTCTGCTGCAGTTGGCTACGCTCCTTTTACTCAAACTGAGTCTATTGTTATGGAGACGGAAAACTTTCTAAACTCTAAACAGTTTAAGAAAAGATTTCCAGAATCTGGGGAAGACGTTAAAATAATGGCTCTTAGAATTAAGGACGATTTACATTTAACAGTTGCAATGCCTCTAATTGACAGATTTGTTGAAAGCGAGCAAGATTATTTCAGAAAGAAAGATGTGATATTGGAAGAAATAAAGAACTTTGTGAAAAATAAAGCAGACATAAAGACAGATGTTTTTATCAACACCTTAGATGTAAAGGGAAGAGGACTAGGCGGTATATATTTAACTGTTACAGGAATTTGCGCAGAAGATGCAGATAGTGGAGAGGTTGGAAGAGGCAACAGAGTAAATGGCTTAATTCCTTTAAACAGACCGGTTAGCAACGAGGCTGCTGCAGGTAAAAATCCAGTAAGTCATGTCGGTAAAATATACAATGTTCTTAGCCATAAAATTGCAAACGAAGTTTATAATGCAGTTCCAGATATTAAAGAAATTTATATATGGCTTTTAAGCCAAATAGGAAGGCCTATTGATCAACCTGATGTTGCTGCAGCCCAAGTAATAATGAATTCTGGTTCACTTGATTCTGTTAAAAAGGATGTTCATGAAGTTATAGATAAAGAATTGGCAAATATTAAGCAATTTTGTACAGACCTTATCAATGGAAAGTATAAGGTTTGCTAAAGCTTTAGCAGATTAGCTATGTTAAAAACCCATTGTAAAAATAGAGTTATTGCTGCCACAACAACTATTGCGATCCATATGTAAAATATTATCCTGTAGTTGAATTTCTTGTCAAGCAAATAAATTGTTGATGCAAATCCAATTGTTAACAGTATGAAAACAAAACCAACATAGAATCCCCCATATAAAGAAATCAAAACCGAATAAAAAATCCCAAAAATGATTAAAACCAATAAAAATAATTTTTTAATCACTTCAAATCATCTTTTCTATAAATATAGAACACGTTTTCTTTTTTCTGAGTTTTTGATTTAGACTTTCTTGTGATAAACAACAAAAAGGCTGCTAAGCATATGACAAAGATTGAGACTATTGCAATAGACAAAGTTATGTCTAGTTTTTTGGCTACGACCAGATAGAATTCTTCTGATTCAGTCCATAAGTTGTTTGAGTCATTTGCATAAACCTTCCATGCAATTACCTCGTTAGCTTGGCTTATATTTTTAATAATATAACTCCAGCTCTCTGTCCCTGAAAAAGGAGTCCAAGAATCATTCGTCCAGTTCCCAGTCATATTCGAAGAAAATATGTAACCTGACAGACCGCTGTCATCATCCCATTTTAAGGAAAACTCATATCCAGAAGTGGTTGCGTTTGTTGAGCTGGTCGAATAAACAGGTGGATAATTCTGCGATGGAGGAGCGGTTGTGACAGTTAAATTTGTTATTGCAGTTGCTACCTTTGTTTCATTAGAAGTTCTGCTTATTGCTCTTAACGTAAAGCTATAATTTCCTTGCTCAGCGTCAGTCGGAATGCTAAAGTTTATTCTCATCAGTAATGAAAAATTGTCAGGAATGCTGGTTGGTAACTCACTGATTTTATACCAGCTTGGCGGAATTCCCGTTAGGACCAAAGATATGTTGCTGATGGGCTGTCCCAAATTATTTTCTAAGAAAAAGTTTTCTTCAGCCGACTCACCTAAATTTAGCTGGATTGAAGATGGTCCTGACAAAGCCAATGGCTTTGGTGTAACTGGTTGTGTTATGTTTGAAGCTACAGTCAAAGTTACACGTAGTATTTGGGCTGTGAAATTTTGGGTTTGGGTGCAGTTACATACATATTCATAAACCCCCTCGCCTAGAACTTGGTCATCCCTTCTGCTTGACGAGCTATCATTTGCTATCAAAGTATTATTTCTATAAAGTTTGAAATTCAAGACAGGAACTTGGTTTGTTACCGAACGGCATATTACGATAGTCTCAGTGCCTATCAAAACTGTTTTTGCAGGCGTAACCTCAATCGAAAGTGGGGATTCTTTCAAGATATCATACTCATATTTAGTTGAGTTGCTTACTTTGTTCAAACTGTTAAAGGCTATCCATCTGTATAAAAATGTTTCTGCAGGCAGGCTTGGTATCATTATAAGGAAGCCGTTGCTGTTATTTTGGACAGAAGGCGTTGTAACGGCTGAATAATTTTTAAAATATCCACTGAAATTAGACTCGAACAAGACTTGGCTTATATTTATATCATACCAGTTTGAACCAAAATAGTAAGCCATGTTAGGATTGTATTCTGCTGGATTTAAAGGATATTCGCTTCTGGTAAGGTATCTAGGGGGGATGTCATCAAAATAATAAGTTTGGCTAGATGCAGAGTAATTCTCATCTCCATTCCAATAAGCAGTTATGCTGAATAGACCTGGAGAAGTTAGATTTGTTAAATTAACTATCTTAGAGGTGGTACTATTTTGCAAAACAAAACCAGTATAATTCGAATCCAAGTAAATTGTTCTATTTGATATATTTAAGAAAGCTGTAAAGTTAGCTATCTTATTTAAATCATATTCTTTGTTGGATTGTGTTCCATTCAAATATAACCTTATCAGTGAACTATTTTTGTTGATTATGTAAACGAACTGGTCAGTGACGTTCTCGTTAGACTCATTGTCAACAGCATACCAGCGATAAGCATAAACTCCTGCTTTCAAGTCAGTAAAATTAACCTTATAAATGTTTGAAATATTAGTTGCTGTTTTGTTATCAAAAGTACCTGTAAAATTAGACTCAAACAAAACTTGTGATATCGTGTAGCTTTCGTTAGAACCTGACCAGCTTATCTGAAAATTATAAAATTTTCCAGACGAATACTGAGAACCAGAAGGAACAGACTCCTGATTTTGAGACCAAACTGGCATGGCTTCTATTGGCTTTACAAAAAACAATAAGGCTATTAAAAAAGCAACTACCATTTTCATATAAATATATAATATATATTTTAATAAAATAGGTGATTTAATGGCTAGGAAAAAGGTAGGCAACCCCATCAAGGCTGAGGAAATAGACCCAGAAGACTTTGAGGCTGATGTTGACTATATGGAAGAAAAATGATTATAAGCAAGTAATTCTAATTAATTAGAGGTGAAAAGATGGTAAAGAAAAAAGCTTTTGGTGGATATCACATAGTGCCAGATGAGCACTTGGCAAAAATAATTGGCAAGGGAAATGTTTCGCCTGCTGAAATGACAAAGAAATTGTGGAAGTATATAAAAGCTAAGAAATTGGCAAGAAGATAAAATTAAAATAGTTTCTAAAAAGAAGATTTTATTATTAATATTTGTAAATTTCTATAAGATTTAAAAATGCTTGTCTTACTAATCTAATTAAGCCGAGTTGGCAGAATCTGGCTAATGCGCTAGCCTTGAGACAGATGACTAAATGGCTTGACTCTGAATCGCGGCTTATGAAGAGTGATAGGCGAAAGGATGTCAAGATAGCTAGTGTCCGTAAGGACTTGCAGGTTCAAATCCTGCACTCGGCGTCTTTTTTAATCTAAATCTAAATCCTGCCGACGGCGCAAAACATTATTTATTTAGTATTCCCAATTTAGGATTCTTCATTAAAAGAATGTTCCTAAAAAATGAAAATTATGTTTGATTTACCGTCTTGACTTTCTATTTTCATAAGTGAGCTCAAGACCTTTTTTAGTTATGTCATCTAAAGGAAATATGAATTCTCCTAATTCTTTTCTTATATCATCAAATGGATATGGCTTTCCTTCAAATCTTGCTGCTAGTGCTTTAATTGCAGATATTTTGCATGCTCTAGCTTTCTTAGCAATATTTTCAAGTTTGTCTAGCTCTTTATTATCATTTTCATACGCAAATCTTCCTACACCTTCTATATGTGCTCCGGCATAAAGAGCTGAACCAGGCCAAGCTCCTTGATCAGGTCCTATACCAATAGAAATAATAGCTAGTTTGCCTTCATATTTTTCTTTAGATTGGAATAATTCATAAGGTCTGTTTGCAGGTTCTATGGTTCCAGTTGCTTTTATTTTGATTTCTGGTTTTTCTTTTCTACTAATGTTTACCTTGGTTTCTAAATTTCCTAATGCATTTTTTCTTAGTAAATCAACAGTCTTTTCACTATCTTTAAAATAATTTTCTTTAACATAATTATAGCCGTCATGAGTCATGTTTATGACATGTATGACTCCTTTGCCTCCTTTTTCCTGTGCCGCTACTTGTGCTGCCCCTGCAACATCAGGTCCTATTTGTGGCATACAATGAACAGCATCATATCCAAGATTATAAATGATTTTTGCAGTTTGATATGTTGTAGACGGTATATCTCTTAATTTTTCATCGGTCCAAAGAATTGGTTCGATTGGAAAGTGAAATTTAAGGAAGCACTCATCGTTGTAAATCATTTTAGCTTCATTCACAAAATTTGGTTCGCCTGCAATTAAGAATGTTAACATCGATTGCTCATTCATTTTATATCCTGATACATGGCCAACTGTTGTTTTAACTATTTTTTTCATTTCTCTGACTTTATTTTTTGAGTCTCTTATCATTTCATCTAAGTCTTTTGAGTCTGAAGCATTGTAGTCTAAATTTATAACTATCGGAGAACCTGTTGAACTGAAAGCATTTAGCCATTGACGAAGAAAGTTTTCACCTGCTATTCCTTTTAGACTTTTTTGAATTGTTAAAAGTTCTTGTTTATAAATTTTCAAAGGACTAAGAAAATCTTTATAATCAGATTCTAGCTGTTTTAAAATGCTATAGCTCATGATTTTCTATATGAAGCGCATTACGAGTTAAATTTATTTGGTGATAAACACCACCATTTAAATTTTTATCTGAGTAATCAATTATTATGATTCAAGATTTCTTACGGGAAATAGGCCTCTCTAAGAACGAAGCAAAGATATACCAGATGCTTCTAGAATCAGGCCCTTCTTTGGTTGGTGAAATTAGCTTAAAAACTAAGATTCATAGAAGAAATGTTTATGATTCAATTGAAAAACTAAAAGAAAAAGGATTTGCTTCTTGGACTATTAAAAACAACAGAAAATACTTTGAGGCGGTTGATCCGAAGAGAATATTGGATATTTTTGAAGAAAAGAAAGAGAAAATTAAATCCATAATTCCTCAGTTAACAAAAAGACAGAAAGAAGCACAAGATGTTAGAGTTTATACTGGAGCTGAAGGAAGAAAAATAGTCTTTGAAGACAAACTAAAATGTGGGGGAGAACAACTTGTTCTTGGAGCGCATAGTCCATCAAAAAGGATTTCTAGATATGTAAAGCTTTATCATAAAAGAAGAATTGCTAAAAAGATTCCTCTGAAAATGCTCTATCCTTTAAATGAACTAGAGGCTGCAAAATACTTTTCAAAACTAAAATATGTCAAAGTAAGAATACTTCCAAAGTTACTAAGCAAAACACCAATAGCAATAAACGTATACGGAAATAAGGTAGCATTCTTAATGGATGATGCAGAAAAACAATCACATCTGACTATACTGGTTGAAGATAAAAACTTGAGTGAAGATTTTAGAAATTATTTTTATGCTATTTGGAATATTTCTAAAAAGCTTTAAAGCTCTTAACTAAGATTTCGTCTAACTTCGTCTAAAACTAAGATTCTTCTTTTAAAGTTTCCACTTGCCGACGGCGTTTTTAAATCTAAGACAAAAAGAGAAATTTAATAACCTTTATAAATATTAGTTCTAATTAATTGAAAGTGATTTAATGGGAATGAGAAAGCCTAAACATGAAGAAAAGGAAGAAAAATCAAAAGAAAAGCTTAAAGAGAAGAAGCCTGAAAAAAAGAGGAAAATCATAGAAGGCGTAAGAGGAATAGTTAGAATAGCTGAGATAGACTTGGACGGAAGCAAGAAAGTAAGGAACGCTATTCTAGGAATCAAGGGCGTAGGCAAGTCTTTGGCAAACGGAATTGTTACTGCTTCAGGTCTAGACTCAGAAGCTTTGCTAGGAAGCTTGAATGACGAACAAATTAAAAAGTTAGAAGATGCTATTAAAAATCCGTCTAAATATGGAATTCCTTATCACATGCTCAACAGGAGATTAGATCCTTCTACAAGAGAGAACAGGCACTTGGTTAGTTCGGAGCTAAAGCTGGCTGTTAAAAGCGATATTGATTTTATGAAAAAGATTCGTTGTTATAAGGGAGTAAGGCATGAGCTTGGTCTTCCAGTTAGAGGACAAAGGACAAGGTCAAGCTTTAGGACAGGGATTATTGTAGGTGTAACCAAGGGCAAATTAAGGCCTGGCGCACCAGTTGCTCATGGAGCACCAACTGCTAAAAAAGAAGAGGCAAAGCCAGAAGCAAAGCCAACAGGTGCACCAACAAAAGGCGCTGCTCCTACTACAGCAAAGACTGCAGCTCCTACAAAGGCTGAAAAGAAAGAAGAGAGAAAGTGATTAAGTGAAAAGACAAAAGAAAAAATATGAAAAGCCATTAAGGTCCTGGGACAAGGCTAGGATAGATGCTGAAAAGAAACTGAAACAAGATTATGGTTTAAGAAGAAAAAAGGAAATATGGAGGGCAGAATCGATTCTAAGAAACTATAGGAGACTAGCTAGAAATCTTGCAGCTGCTAAAAAAGATAAAGAAAAGGAAAAAATACTTTTAGATAAATTGGTTAAAATGGGTTTGATAAAACCAGAAGCAAGTCTAGATAATGTTCTAGCTTTAAGTGTTGAAAATATTTTGGAGAGGAGGTTGCAAACTTTGGTTTTTAGAAAAGGTCTGGCTCATAGCGCCAAGCAGGCAAGGCAATATATTGTTCACGGCCACATTGCACTTGATAGAAGAAGAGTAAGATGGCCGAGCATTCTCGTTCCTTTGTCTGAAGAGGGTAAGCTAAGTTTTTATGAAAAAAGCAAAATAAAGTTAGGTGAAAAAGTTGAGGCCAAGAGTTCCTGAAAAAAATCTTAAATGGGGAATAGCGAATATCTTTAGCTCGCCGAATAACACGATTATTCATATTACTGATATCACTGGCTCTGAAACAATAGCAAGATTCTCAGCTGGCATGATGACCGATAAGGACAGAGAAGGCGGTTCGCCTTATCCTGCTTTGTTGGCAGCAAGCAAGGCTGCTTCAGTTGCTTTAGAAAAAGGAATAAATGCAGTGCACATAAGAGTAAGGGCCCCTGGTGGAATAAGATCAAAAAGTCCTGGAGCAGGAGCTCAGCCTGCAATAAGAGCCTTGGCAAGAACCGGCCTCATGATTGGAAGAATAGAGGACGTTACTCCGTTGGGGCATGGTTTTATGAAATCCAAGGGCGGTCGTCGTGGACGACGTATATAGAAAGATTAATAAATAGTAATAACCATTTTTTACTAACGTGATAAAATGATTATACATGTTTTAAACAAAACTGATACTGAATTAAAATTCTTGTTAGAAGATTCTAACCCGCAGTTTGCTAATGCATTGAGAAGAATAATGATAGCCGAAATACCAATTCTAGCTATAGACTCGGTTGATTTTTCTACAAACGGCTCTGTTTTGTATAACGAAGTGATAGCCCATAGACTTGGGTTGATACCTTTGGTTTTTGATCCAAAGAAGTTTCATTTCAAAACTGAACACGAGAATGGAAAGACCTGCTCTATGTGCGAGGTAATTTTTGTAATAAATAAGAAAGATCCGGCAATGGTTTATTCAAAGGACATGAAATCAAGCGATCCGGAAGTAAAGCCGTTATATAATGATATACCAATTGTAGAGCTGTTTGATGAACAGGATTTAAAATTAGAAGCCTCTGCATCTTTGGGAATTGCAAAAGATCATGCAAGATATCAATCAGCCATTGCTTTTTACAGGTACTTCCCTGTTGCAAAGCTAAAAGGAAAATTAGAAAACGCAGCAGGAGTAATGAGAGCCTGCCCTAAGAACGCCTTGAAAATTGATGGAGAGAAAATTTCTGTCACACTAGACTGCGATATGTGCAAGGCATGCATTAAAGCAGCCAAGCCAAAAGGGCTGTTGGAAATTGAGGGGGATAATACAAAATTCATATTCAATGTTGAGTCTGTCTCAAGTCTAAAGCCGGAGGAAATTGTTCTAATAGCTATAGATATTTTAAAGGAAAAGGTAAAGGACTTTGGAAAGGAAATAAGAAAGTTGAAATAAATTCAAGTTTAAATCTTTAACTGATGTTATTTTTTATAGGTGATTATAGAATGGCTCCAGAAGCTACTGTATTAATTAATACAGAGATAGGTAGTGAAAGTGATGTTTTAAAAGAATTGAAAAAAATTGGAAACATAACAGAAGCAGAAGCTTTATACGGTGTCTATGATATTAGAGTAAGAATTCGTGGAAAGACTATGGATGAATTAAATGAAACTGTTACTTGGAAAATAAGACAACTTGATAAGGTAAGAAGTACTTTGAAATTAACTGCTATAGAAGATGATTCTTTTATAAGAGATGACTTGCTCCCGGCAAATAGTCCTGAATTAAAAGCACCTGAACAATGTGCATATAGAAAAGGTAGAGAATATTTAGATATTAAAGTAGAAAAAGGACAACCAGCAATGAGAAAAGCTTTAGATTCTTTAGGTTCAACAAGAATGGGCGGTGCTGCATTTAATGATTTCATTTCAGGAATGGAAGGCTTACAACCAAATGCTGAAGGGACATTAAGATATTGTTCTGATGTATGTAAATTATTTAGTTGCAGTTTAAATGACCATAAGGATAATCCCAAATATAAGTAGAAGGAATAGTTTTAATTTTTCTTAGTAAATTTATTTAAATATTCATAGACTTAATTTTAAATCACGCGGAGGTAGCCAAGTCTGGTCTAAATGTACGCAGAGCGTACAGGATAAGGCGCAGGACAACCTGCTGTGCGATACTTAAGATTGGACGCTTGTCTTGATAAAAGATGATAAGAAATCCTGTGGGTTAGTCCCTTCGTCGGTTCAAATGCAACGCTCTCGTTGCATCAGAGCGTAGCTGAAATTCCGGCCCTCCGCATTCATGGTGATAAGCTTAAATTACTTTAAATTTTATTCTGAAATATGGAATGGGAAATAGAAGATTATAAAACAACATTTGATAAACTATCTCAAGAAGAAAGGAAAAAATACGAAGAACTTTTCATAGGACTTGTTGCAGACGATGGTGGAAATTTAATATTTGAAAAAGAAAGAAAAGTTATAAGTCTTGTTCCTGATTTTGAAACAATTTATGGACATGAATTTGATTTTCATAATGGAGAGCATAGAGCAAAATATTCATTCTTATATTTTGAAAGATTTAAAGAGTTATTTAGGAGAGCACTTCCTAACAAAAAATAAGTAGTTTTAACCAAAGCTTTAAAAACATAAAAGATAGAACAGATTAACATGCCAAAGCCAACAGGGCCAACAAACCCGATAATAAAGTCGTTGATAGAAGATATTCGTAATCGTGGTTATAGAGAAAACATTCCATTCTTGATTAAGCTGGCAGATGAGATGGAAAAACCAAGAAGAAGCAGAGCAGAGGTTGATTTGTCAAAGTTAAACAGAGTTTGCAAGGAAAATGAGACAGTAGTTATTCCAGGCAAAGTTCTTTCGTCTGGAATTTTAAAAAAGCCCTTGAAAGTTTCTGCAGCAAGCTTTTCCATGGCTGCGATAGAGGGAATTGAAAAAGCTGGAGGAAAAGTTTTAACGATTGAGGAACTTGTCAAGGAAAATCCAAAAGGAACTAATGTCAGGATAGTGATATGATGAGATTAGGTATTTTAACAAAATATGTGCCAAAAACTTCACTAGAATCAACAAGAGAAATGCTTAATACAGCTTTATCAAGTCCAGAAATAGTAGAAGAAAATGAATTTTTAACTCTAGTAAGTGCGCTAAGAAAAATAAGGAAAGAAACAGCTAAACAACATCTCAATTATCTTTTAAGAAAAACAAATGAGTATGCTATCAAAACCATTAATGGTAAAATCTATATTTTAAGGAATGATTAAATGATAGTTTACTTGCTTTCTTCTAGACGTAATAAAGATATTAATTCAGAAATAACAACGCTTCTAGAATCTAAAGGTAAGCATGTGCATTTGCCTTCTAGAGACACACCACAAAGTGGGGATATTGTAATGTATGAAGGAAATGTAGGTGCTATTAGAAAGGCCGATGAAGTCTTGCCTGTGGTTAACGGTCCAATAACAGGAAATTGGGCTTTTGAATATGGATATGCAAGAGCTCTAGATAAAGTCAGGGTCTGTGCTATCTTAAGTGATAATGATTTAAATGAGAATAAAAACAGGATGATAGAATTAGATATCAGTAAAGTAAAAGTTATAAACTCTATAAGAGAATTAGAAAAGGTGTTTAGATGATAGTTGATGCCGAGGAAGCGATAGTAGGAAGACTAGCAGCAAAAATTGCAAAAGAATTATTTAAAGGAGAAAATATTATTGTTATAAATTCTGAGAAAGCTATTATAACAGGAAACCCTGATGCAATAATAAGAAGATACTTTACTAAAAGAGAAAGAGGAGACCCTAACAAAGGACCTTTTTATCCGAGGCAACCAGACAAACTCTTGAAGAGAACAATAAGAGGAATGCTTCCTTACAAAAAAGATAGAGGAAGAAAGGCGTTAAGAAGATTAAAAGTTTTTATCGGTAATCCTGATAACTTGAAAGGAGAAAAAATAAGCAAGACAGAAGAAGATATAAAATGCAAGTATTTAACTCTTAAGGATTTGTGCAAGAAACTAGGTGCTAAACTTGACTAAGAAAAAAGAATTGATACAGACATTAGGTAAAAGAAAAAGAGCAGTAGCAAGGGCTATTGCCAGACCTGGAGAGGGAATTATTTTGATCAATGGCAGATCACTAGAGGTGTACGAACCAGAAATGCTAAAACTAATGATAAAGGAACCTTTGATTTTGTCAGATGACATTTGGAAAGCCTTAAATATAGATGTTAGCGTAAGGGGTGGCGGAACCATTGGACAGGCCTCTGCTATCAGACAAGCAATAGCAAGGGCATTGGTTGAATATGATGGTTCATTAAAAGAAAAGTTTTTAAATTACGATAGGACTTTATTAATTACAGACTTTAGGAGAACAGAACCTCACAAGCCTTCAGCAAGTAAGCGAGGACCGCGTAGACACAAACAAAGATCAAAGCGTTAATGGTGATAAAATGATTATTCCAATTCGTTGCATGAGTTGTGGGAGAGTTGTTGCACATTTATGGGAAACTTTTAACAAAAGAGTTCAGGCAGGAGAAGACCCAAAGAAAGTTTTGGATGAACTCGGCTTAAAGAGATATTGCTGTAGGTCTTTGTTTCTGACGCATGTTGATACGTACAAGCAAGTAGCAAAATACAAGAGGTAAAAATGCTTGAGATTTGGCTTTACAGTTTGTTAAGCGTATTTTTTGTAAGTTGCATTTCTTTAATAGGTATAATTACCCTTACGATAAAAGAAAGCACATTAAGGAAAATACTTCTTTACCTTGTCAGCTTTTCTGTTGGCGGCCTATTGGGCGACGCCTTCTTTCATCTTTTACCTGAATCAATAGAATTAAACAGCAGGCTGTCTCTAGCGATGTACATTCTCTCAGGATTGATAATCTCATTTATAGTCGAAAAGTTCATCCACTGGAGGCACTGCCACATACCGACTTCAGTAAAGCATCCTCACCCATTTGCAATTATGAATCTAATAGGAGATTCGGTGCATAACTTCATAGACGGATTGATAATAGGTGCTAGCTACTTGACGTCTTTACAAGTAGGAATTACTACAACCTTAGCAGTAATATTGCATGAAATCCCTCAGGAGATAGGCGACTTTGGAGTTCTGATTCACGGTGGATTTAAAATGAGAAAAGCATTGTTTCTAAATTTTATCACAGCTTTAACAGCAGTAGTTGGGACATTAATCTCTTTAATTATAGGTTCTTACTCTGCTAACTTGACGAATTTTCTTTTACCCTTTGCAATGGGTGGTTTTATTTATATCGCTTTGTCTGATCTTATACCAGAACTTCACAAAGAAACAAAACCAGTAAAGTCTTTGATACAATTAATAATGCTTTTTGCTGGTATGGCTGCTTTGTTTTCTCTCGTGTTTTTAGAATGATTATTTTTCTAATTCTAGACCTGCATCTGTCCAACCTTTCTTGCTTGCTTTAAAGTCAAAAGTTTTTTTGTATCCCATCCTAAGAAGCATTTCTGCAGCCTTTGTGCTTGCATGGCAGGCATAACTAGCGCAGTAAACAACTATCGTATCGGTCTTCTTAAGATATTTTTTTGCAAGTTCAGACAATTTATCAATAGGCAAGTTGATTGCATCAGGAATATGTCCTTCTCTAAAATTCTCTTCGTTCAACACTTCAACTAGCTTGAACTTATCGTTATTTGTTTTCATTTCTAAAAGCTGGTCCAATGAGATAAACCTTATTCTTACCATTTTCTCACTTTGCTATTTTAAGTATTAGAATTATTTAAAATAATTACTACAGATAGTTTAATAAGGGCTCGTGGTATAGCTTGGTCTAGTATACGAAAGTCTAGAATATACGCTTGGGGAAGAAATCCAACATGCGTATGACCCCGGTTCAAATCCGGGCGGGCCCACAATATTATTGGGGTATATATAAAGCGGAAAAATTGAACGCTTTTATCAACTTAAATCTTTTATGTTAGCATTAAATATTATGTCTCAGAGTCAGAAAGTATTGCCAAAACTAACACAACTTTTTGGAATTGATTTAACACAACTAACAAAAAGTAATCGAAAAGAATTGTTAGATAAAATTACACCAAAATCTATTTTGGGAGCTTTAGTTGAGAATGACATAGTGGTAGAAGTAAACGTTAAGTCGCCATCAATATTTACCGAATCCAAGGAGCCTTTTTTGAAGCCAGTTGTATACGCGTCTACAGGAGAGCTATTTCACCTAAGATATCAAAGGAGAAAGGTGAGAGGCGATATTATTTCTATTCGTCCTGAAGATTTCGAACCGTTGCAAAACTCGAGTTTTTATGCCCACGATTTTGCCAGCAGTCCTTTTGACCAATTGAGGCGAAAAATATACGAATGGGGTGAACCAAATATTTACCATCAGTATGGTGAGCTGATATCTTTCGACAAACTTCCAGAAGAGGTTAAAAAAAGTTTTGAAGACGATAGGTACGTATTCAGGAAACCGCTCCAGCTTACGCAAGAAGATGTCTTACCAGTAATGCAAACAGTAAAAAAGTATTGTGAAGTTGTCTAAGAGAAGTTAGATTTTTTTCAGAAATTGAACGCTTTACTGAACCAGAAAAAGAAAATTCAAAATTAGTTAAGAAATGGCATTACCAAGATAGAATTAAATCCTGATTTTACTATATTTTTATCATGAATAAGATAACTAAAAAGTTATTTTCTATAATGAGAAAAAGAAGAAATGATTTGTTAATTCAAATAAATTTTGCTTTAATTTTTCTATAAATTTTAAATGGTTTGTAAGATTTGGCTTTTTGCCTAAGGTAGTGTAGTTCGCTTTTACAAATCCTGAGTTTCGCATACTAGATCAAGCTATGCTACGGACCCATGACTTTACTCTCCTAGAATTTCTTGGTTCTACTAAGTTGATAAACTTTACAGCTTCTAGTCTTCTTAAAAATATATAGAATGATGTGTGTCTGTTTTCTCTCTTGTCATGGTAGGTTATTGTGTCGAAATTAAGCTTAAAAAAGGATAAGATTGTTTGTAGCTGGTTGTGCATATTTTTTGAAGTAGTAATAAATTGTGCCAATCTTTGATCTTTCTTAGAATATCCATCACCATCAAAATATCCTCTTAAAAAACCTATAAGAAACTCTTTGCTATGATCTAGAGACTTTAACTTAATTGTGTACGTCTTTTTGCCATTCCATTCTAAATACTTTCTGATAAACTCATAAATTAACTTTGATTTGTATGCTATTGTTATCGAATTCCTTTTAGTTTTGTACATTCTAGGCATTTTGTTGAATACATAGTTTAATATGTTTATGAATTTTTTTGCATAATCCTCTTCGGTGGCGCCCAAGTGGAATCTTACTTGATGGTCGGATTGCGGTACGGTGCTTCCATCAGAGGCAAACAATCCCATTACTTCTCCAATGAGGTTTTGATTAGAAAGGTTTAATTTTATTAGCCTATAGCTTCTACCAAAGTTCTTTCTAAGATGGTAGTATACGGTAGACTTGTTTTTAGCTTCTATATTCAGACTTCTGCAGATTTGAGATAAGCTTTTTCCTGCTTTTCTTAGGCTTATTATATCCTCCCTTTCTTCGCTAGAAAGCCTTTTCACGGCATATTAAATGCAGTTTTAGAATATAAGTTTATAGAACTCCTATCAGTGGTAATCTCCTCGGGGCCACTTAATTCTTAATCAAGTCTAAATTACCATTAAGTATAAATGGTTGTATTATTCTGATTTCGTGAGACCATCTTTGTTCAGACTCGTCGGGTGGTGATTGCAAAAGAAATATTTTCTTACCTAAATGATAAGCCAAACCTATCTCCATAAGAGAGGAAGCACCGATATACCCCTTTATTCCCTCTTTATCATAATTCAATACTAGAATAGCATCGTTCTTTTCTATCATTTTGAAATGTGTTCTGATTATATCATTCTCTATGCAGTGTTTATAGTTTGCCTCAAAATCATCACTGTCATGACTTCCACTAGCAATTTTCAATGTATCAGTAGGAATTTCAACTTTGTGTCCCTTTGCCTCTAATTTCTTTTTAGATTCAAGTATCTCCTTTGCAAAGGACATGCTTCCGCAAATCATTATTTTCATAATAATCAACTAATCATTTATCAGTTCTAGATTGCCATTTAATACTATTGGTTTAACAGCTTCAATCTCATCTCTTATAAATGATAACCTTTCATCGCTTGGTATAGGGTTAAGGAAGAATATTTTCTTGTTCAAGAAAAATGCAAACATAATTTCCGCAAACGCGTTGCCCCCAACATAGTTCTTAATTCCTTTCTTGTCTAAATTAATGACCAATATAGCGTCGCTTTTTGATACTTTATCAAAGTGCTCTTTGATGAAGCCTGCTTTCATATTATCCAAATAATTTCTCTTATCAGAGAGTATCTCTTCGATTTCTTCTGGAGTCTTATCTATAAAAGGAGTTGTAAAAACTTCAACGCCCCTGTCAGTTAGTTCTTTTTTAATCTCTCTAGCTCTTTCAACGAATTTCAAACTATGACAAAGAGTTATTTTCATGATGTCAACCGTTTATCAACTCTATATTATCGTTTAGTACAGTCGGCTTTACAGCTTCAATTTCATCCAGTATAAAGGAAAGCTTCTCGTCATTTGGTATAGGGTTTAGAAGGAAAATCTTCTTGCCTAGATAGAAAGCAATCATGATTTCTGCAAAGGTATTGCCGCCAATATAGTTTTTTATTCCATGTCTTTCCAAGTTTATAACAAGTATTGCATCACTGTCAGCTACCTTGTCAAAATGCTTTCTTATAAAATCTGGAGCAATTTTAAGATAAAGTTCTTTATTATTCTTTATCTCATTGATTTTAGGACCGAATTTTTCTATTGAAGCTGGCAACAGAACTTCATGGTTCATTGAGACAAGCTTTTCTTTTATCTCATTGAATATACCTTCATCAAGATTTAAACTACCGCATAAAGCTATTTTCATTCAATCACAATAAGTTTATTTTTTATATATGGATTGAACTTTATATTCTTTGATTTTTTATATTAACACTATGGAAATACCAAAATTAGGAAAGTCAATAACTGATAAGGATATGCACTACTCAGTTGGTGCTCTAATCAAAAGAGATGATAAATTCCTCCTGATAGATAGAATTAAACCTCCGTTTGGTTTTGCTGGAATTGCTGGTCATGTTAACGAGGGCGAGACAAAAGAACAAGCCTTGATACGTGAAGTTAAGGAAGAAAGTGGGCTTGAAGTTGAAAAGTTTATATTAATTATTGAAGAAGAAGTTGACTGGAACAGATGCAGCAAAGGCATAAAAATTCATTATTGGTATGTTTTTGAATGCCAACCCTCTGGAGAAATCAAAAGAAATCCTTTTGAGACAAAATCAATAGGCTGGTATGGCAAAGATGAAATCAAGAGAATGAACCTAGAACCAATTTGGGAATATTGGTTTAAAAAATTAAAAATAATTCCATGATTATTTCTTTAACAAAACAACTCTGCTATCTCTTTTCTCATCAGCAATTTTATATCCAGTAGAATCAGCAATTTTTTTAGCGAACTCTTTTATCTCTTCATGAGAAGGCATAGTTGAGTAAGCTAGTCTTTGCCTTGAAAAACCTACGCTCATAAATGATTTAACTTCTAAAAAATCAGGTAAAGCTTTTTCAATCAATTTAGCATATTTTTCTGGTTCAATCATGTTCAAATCTTTAACCATTGTCAATCTGATAACCCTTCTGGTTTTAATTTCAGGAAACATTTCTAAAGTTTTATTTAATCTTTCCCAAGCATCTTTTATTAAAGGTTTTTGAACTTTCTCAAGCATTTCCTTGCTGTTGCTGCAAAGAGAAACATACAATTGCGTTGGCAAAGTTTTCAAAGCTTCTAATCTCTCAGGGAATGTTCCATTTGTGACTAAAAAGGTTTTCATATCTCTTTTATGGAATTCTCCGATTAGTTCAGATAGTCTGCTATAGCAAGTAGGCTCGCCGCTTAAAGAGATGGCGACATTGCTAGGAGTGTAAGCTTCTTTCAAGTATTTTTCATTGTGAGGTATTCCGCCCAAGCCTGACAAAAGCTGTCTTTGGGCTTTAATCAAACCATCAACTATGAATTCTGGTTCATCCTCGTCAGCAATCTTCTGTCCTAGCGTAAGCTCGGTTGCTCTCCAGCAAAACTGGCAACGAAGCGAACAAAAAGAAACAGTTGGAGTGCACTGCAAGCACCTATGGCTCTTTATTCCTATATCACCGTAGAATTTTTCTTTGTAGCAATGCTCCTTTCCACCTGTTTTAATAGACTTTTTTGTCCAAAGGCAAAGCTTGGCAGCTGAATGATTTCCTACTAATTTGTACCTTTGTCTTAACAAAACATTTTTAACGTTTTCAGGAATCATAGTAAAGATTTGGTAGCAAACTTTAATAAATAAACCTTAACTTTTGGTGAAGGTAATATCTCATCTTAGCAAAATTGCAATTTGCGATTTTGATTCTTGATTTATTATATACAATAAGGATTTTCGCCATTTACAAGTTTCTGTAATTCTGCATGTTCCTTATTCAATTCATGTTTCTCAAGCAAACTAGGCAAGCGACACTGAATAAATTCTTTGAATGATGCTCCGATGCTATCTGTCCAAGCAACATGCTTCCCTTGCAAATCATTGACCATTGATTCGTACATAATCTTTACGCAGTCTTTTTCAGGAACTCTATCACCTTTGTTCTGAAGAGCTATGAAGAAGTTTTTACTTGTGCGATTTAACCATCGTTCCATCTCTTTGTTCCATTCAACTAAATCCTTTTGAGTATCAACTTCTTCAAAAGCATACTCATATTCTCTTTTAGCTTCGTTGTATCGATATCTACCTATAAGATGCACTCCGATATCAAAGTTCAATTTTTCTTTCATATTTTTTAACAAGCCAATTGTATGGTCATTATACGTCTGATGACCTTTGATAATAATTAGACCATTTGGTTTGACATCCCTCAGACTTTTAGAAAAGTTCAAAGATGGAAAGGACCAGTGAAGGCTGTTATTTAGAAAAACCAAATCTGATGGATATTCGTCTGTGTTAAAGTACCAATCTGTAACTCTGTGAAACTTGTTCTTTTCTAGCATTTCATTGAACTTTGCTTTCGTTGGCGGAGGACATTCCTCGTTAATGTTGCGCACATACTCTTCCCACATTGTTCTTATTAAGCCATTATCAAAATCAGCGTCAATCACTCTATAGGATTGCATATGAGGACATATTCTAGAAAGTATAGAGAAATAATGAGGATTATCCCAAGGAGCAACTTCCGTTATTATTCTGGGGTCTGATTTATATTCTTTTATTATGTGCTCAGTAACATAATCTCTCTTAAACTGTTTCCAAGTTACCTCTTGTGTTTCTTCCATAATTTTATTTGTAGAAACAAAAACATTTAAACTTGTTCTCAAACTGCACATTTTACAGTTTGAAGATTTTTGGTTTGGTTGAGGTTTGATGGAAGTTTCAGTATGTCATTTCAATATAACATAATCTAATGTAATGACTCTTTTATTGTATCTTCCACCACAGTTATTTCCTTTTGTTTCAATCTCACCTCTTAAGACATCTAAATCTATGTCTTTTGCTATTTGAGAATTTCCTAAAACTCTGGCGCATACATATCCACGACATAATTTTATCAAGTATCTGCATTGCTCACTTGTATTTTGTTTGCATACTTTTTTTCTATGGTCAGCTGTTAGTAAATCTTCAGGTCTAAGTTGGTATTCTTCCAAATCTTCAAAGGATGTCAATTCAAAACGTGGAGGGTTTGGAGTTCTATCATCATCTTGATATATTATACCAACATCCGAAAGCAATGACGCTCTAATTTCTCTAATAGGATATGGACCTGTATTAAACAAAACGCCTATCTTTCCAGTTTTCTTATTTCTTACCATCATATCGGGTTTTATAACCTCTAGCTTCATAGTTAGAAATTAAGTTATAAGATATAAATTGTTTAAGTTTTATCTAGGACTATAAGTCCTGTTAAATGCTATTTCACATTCTTTAAAATTGAATAGAATCTTCCTTCTGATAGGTTCTTTGCAACTTCATCTGTGTTAAACAACTTACCATTCATAGCGACATATACACCATCTTTTACACTCTTAACATTTGCAATTGCATAACCTAAATTGAAAGATGCGTCAGTAAAATCAAATCCTTTTAATGGAATCATAGAACCAGTTAAGATTATTTTTTGGTCTTTTCTATTTAGATTTTTAGCAAGATATCTTGCCGTCTTTGATATTGTATATGTGCCATGAATTACTATTATCATCTTGAATGGACTTTTCTCAATAACATCACAGATAGCCTTTAAATCTTTGCTTGTTAGATTTCTACTATCTTTCATACATATTTCAGTAAATTTTAACTTTGTGTATAATTTTAGTTGTTTCAAGTATTCTGGAATTACAGAATGCAAGTTTGGAATTACTGTGTCTTTAGTAGCATCATAATGAGAGTCTATTGTGCCACCAGTAAAAATAAAATGTATTGTATTTTGCTCTTTCATACTTCTAATTTAGAATTTCTGGCTTTTAAATTCAGATTATCCGGATGTTATATTAGGTTATTTTCATATTCATTGAAACCTCAAGTTAATAAATAAAACTAACCAATAAATCCTTATGCCAAAGAGAAAGGTTAAACGTTCTAAACCAAAAATGCCAAAAAGGAAAGTTAAACGACCAGATTCAAATAAGGTTGTCAAGTATTCAAAAAGAAAACTTCATCTTAAGCATAAGCCAATAAGAAGAGAGATATTTCACGAAAGACCAAAGAAAGTGGTTAGGGCTTATCCAAAGATTACTAAGAAAAGAATTCTAAAAAAAGAGTCTGTTGGTGAAAAAGCAAAGGAAGTCTTAGAAAAATTTATACCCAAGATTGAATTCAAAAAAGAGAAGGTTGAAATCCCTGTAGAAGAAAAGCCTGAAGAGATTAAAGAAGAAAAGCATGCTATAGTAACTTTTCCTAAAGAGAATGTTGGCATAAAATATTCTTTGATAGAACCGTTTGCTTATGCTGATATAAAGTGGAATGAAAAAGGAGAAGAGTTCATTTACAATCTAATTGAACCTGAGCTATCTGAAGAGGAGAAGAAAATTTATGAAAAGATAGTAAGCGGATTAATGGAAATACTTGACGTAGAACTTTCTGCTGTAAAAAGAAAGGAGGAGGCATTAAGATACTTGGAGGAACAAACCAGAAAAGTTCTAGACGAATACGAAATTAAAATTTCTAAAGAATCTTTTCTTAAGATTTTATATTTTATTCAAAGAAATTTTGTCGGGTTAAATGAAATCGAGCCATTGATACAGGACCCTTACATAGAGGACATCTCTTGCGACGGCACCGGAATTCCCATTTACATTGTTCACAGGAGATATGGGTCAATAAAATCCAACATATTTTTTAATGACTTGAAGAAGCTTACAGAATTCGTGGTAAAACTTGCTGAAAGATGCGGCAGATTTATTTCTTATGCCGAGCCTTTGCTGGACGGGACTCTGCCTGAGGGATCAAGGGTTCAGGCAACATTTGCTAAGGATGTTACAACTAGGGGTCCTTCATTTACCATAAGAAAATTTGTTCAAGAGCCTTTCTCACCAATAGACCTGCTAAACAAGAAGTCTGTTAGTAGCGAAATACTGGCATATTTATGGCTGGCTGTTGAGAATGGAGCCTCGATTTTAATTGCCGGTGGAGTAGGAACGGGTAAAACCACTCTGCTAAACTCATTGCTAATGTTTGTTCCAAATGAATCAAAAATAGTGTCAATAGAAGACACACGAGAATTAAACTTGCCTCATGAAAACTGGGTGCCTTCTGTTACAAGAGTCGGATTTGCAAAGGGTTACGGAGAAGTTACAATGTTCGACTTATTAAAAGAGGCGTTCAGGCAAACTCCCGATTATGTTATCGTGGGAGAAGTCAGAGGAGCAGAAGCTTATGTGATGTTTCAGGGAATGGCATCTGGAATACCTGCAATGGGAACCATGCACGCTGGTAGAGTGGAAGATGTCGTCTACAGACTGCAGACTCCACCCATAAGTTTGTCACCAGCTTTAATAGATACTCTAGACTTGGTCGTTGTTATGATTCATACAAGGGAGAAGGGCGAGGCTGCAAGAAGGACGAAAGAGATTGTTGAGATAGAATCAGTCGACCAAACCTCAGGAAAGGCTAGAACAAACCAGGTTTATCGTTGGGATGCCAATGAAGATATTTACGAATATACTGGCACCTCTTATTATTTACAAGAGATAGCTGCTCATAAAGGAGTGGAGGTGACGGCGTTAATAAAAGAATTGGAAACAAGAAAGAAAATACTGAACTGGATGCAAAAAAACAATATAACTAATTTTAGTGATGTTGTTAGAGTCTTAACAGAGTATAGAAAAAATCCAAATAAAGTTCTTAAAGACGCAGATATCAAGATTTAAATTTAATTACCTATAGATTTAAATGATTAGATGGATAAAGTTGCTGAATATTTTAAGAGATTAGATAAAATAAGAGAATTAGCAGATTCTATAAAAAACCATAAGAGACAAACTGTATATTGTGTTGTAACAGCAGTTTCTGGAATTACGTGTTATGCATTAACTAGAGTTCCAGAAGCAGGGTTAGCAGGTGCCACACTTTCAGGTGCTTTAATTATTATAGACAATGAGTTTCAAGATATTAAAAAAGAAAGAACTTCTCGTGAAAATCATCCGAATTATACCAGTAGAAATCAAGATGCTTAGAAAATTAGAAATTTTTTCTCAAGTTGCTAATCATTACAATTTAAAATAATTGTAAGCTTCTGTAATATTTCCAACTTCCGCAACATCTATGCCAGCATCCTTGCCGATATTGACGGTTATTTGCTTGTAAGTAGTCTCGCAGAAAATAAATCCTCCTGTTCTGGTGCAGTTTTCTTCAGGTCGTAAGAATGTTTGCTCGCCCTCTCCCTTTGGAACTAGAAATAGTTTAGCTCCTACATCCTTTGCTGCCTTTGCTTTTTCCAAAACACCGCCTATTTCTCCAATAGTTCCATCCTCGTTTATTGTTCCAGTTATAACAACATCATTTCTTATCTTTTCATTTTTCAGGGCAGCGATGGTTGCCACTGTCAGTGCAGCTCCTGCAGACGGTCCGCCGATTAGTGTGGCATTGGATTCAATTGTATAAGTTAGATCATAGCTACTTGCATTTATCCTTGTATAATTTTCTGCGACAGCCTTTGCTATCTGTATAGATTGCTGAGTATCTACCCAGAATAACAGTTTGTCAACGTTTGTTAATGCTTTTCCGTTTCCAGATTTTGATTCAACTATTAGTGGTGTTGAGACACCATTTCCATTCTGGTCAACAGCCACAAGATTAATTTGGACACGGGAATAAACAGGCTCGTTAAAATAGTTGGTTTGAGTGCTGGTTTGAGAAGGCTGAGCAGTCTGATACGTTGTAAAATAATAATAAGTTGCCAAACTTCCTATTAAGATTCCCACTATAAATATGAATAAAAATCTTTTTCCATTAGAACGCTGTTCATATCGATATTTCATAGAGATATATTTCATCTTTAAAAATATTTAAAGTTTCACAAGAATGCAGAGGAGCGCTATTGGTGGACACTAAAAACCTATGAAGCTAACCCTATTAACCTTCTCCACTTCGTGACCCTACAAACGTCATCATTATAACTTAGTATTGCTTCCTTCCGGATCTCATACGGTTTGTTATAATGACAACTCTGCAGGACGAAGCTTCTCAGTTGGCTAATAAGACTTCATAAATTCTTAATATCGCCCTCAAGCTTCGACCGACCATAAAGACCATTTGTCGATTAAGGTGAGGCCTAGCCACCCATCTATCCCCTGCAAAAGATAGTTAAATTCCAAAAGTATTTAAAATTGACAGACACAATAAATTTAAATAGCTAACCACAAAACCTTTATTTATGGCAGATCCAAGAACAATAGCATTCTGGTTCATCGGAGCAATTTGTGTGTTCACAGGAGCATTGATAGCTGGTTCTGTTGAGCCTTCTGTTTTAGGTGCGACTACGACCTCAATAGCAGTTGCTTATATAATAGCCTTTGTTTTAATACTGCTTGGAGGTATGTTCTGGATTTCTACAGCAATCATACAAACGGAAGAGTCATAGTTGGATTTCAGAATAGCACTTTTTTTTAAAGAATCTACTTACCGTTAAATTTTCAGTTTCATTAATAGTAGCAACTATAGAACCTCCTTCTGGTTCTGTTCTGTTTTCAAAAAACAGAACCTCTTCATTCTCCCCTATTATTTTCATACCAAAATATTCTAACCTATTTCTTGAGGATAAGATGGTGAATCTAAAAATTTTTGTTTTACTGTACAAAGAGCCCTGCGGCTCGAATTCATAGTTTATATCGCTCATTGGGTTGCTTAATGAATTTTCCATAAAACACTCGAAAGAGTTTAAGTTTTGATAAAGGTAAATCAAACCAATTATTAAAATTCCTAAAAATATTATTACTAAAAAATCTTCTTTTTCCATAATAAGAAATATAATCAATAAATTATAATACTTCTGTTTTTCTAAACTCAAAGTATCTTAAGGGATATATCTTGCTTATTAATTTTCTTATTTTCATTTGGAGGTTGCCTGCAATCAACTCTCTTATAAACTCTTCAGTCTTTAGTTTGCTGAGTTCGTTTACCACAATCTCGCGTATGTTCTTTCTTATTTTAAGCTCAACATTCTTGCTAACCCTTCTGTTAGAGACTGCTATTGTTTTGACTCTGATGCTATTGTCCAAAAGCTTTATCACATCGTTTGTGTCTATCCTTGTTGATCTTGTATGAACTATTCTTGACAAGAAATCCCGTGTGCAATCATGTCCGATAAACTTTGTTACAGCCTTATTCTCCTTAACATCATCAATCTTAAAGAAGAATTTCAAGTAGTATTTGTTAGGATCGCCTGTTATGTCTGTTAGGCTCGTTTCGACTGTTCTTCCCTTTAACTGATTTGAAGTCAAAGCCATAGTTTCGCCTATGACAAAATCTCCAAAAAAACTTGGAGCAACGATTTGATACCACTCTTTACCTTTTAGCTTCGAAACCATAGAGATTAAATACATTTTAAAGATTTATAAATCTTAACAACTGCTTTGTCATAAGCTAAAAAATATTCTAAAAACAGGCTTAAAATCAGGCTTGAACTTATCAGGCATTTCATTTAACATTTTGCGTACAACTTCTAAAGTGTAAAAATTTATAGACTCTATAGCCTCATGATCGTAATTTATTTTGCCATCGTAAATAACTTTGAAAATTTTCATAAAACAGTTTACCCCACTTTTTGGTGTAAGTTTCCCTAATTCTAAAAGCTTTAAGTTAGAAAGTCCCAATTCTTCTTTTAATCCACGAATCGCTGCAGAATTGTAGTCTTCTCCAGAAATAAGATGCTCTCCGCAAGAGAAATCATAACTGCTAGGAAACAAATCTCTATTTTTAGAGCGTTTAGGAATCAGCAATTCACCTTTAGAATTAAACAAAAATATATTTACTACTCTAACACTATGTCTTAATCCTTTTTTATAGATATTTTCTCTAGTATCCTTTCCTGTAGCATTATCATTATCATCTACTATATCCAAATATTCTGACATTAAAATCAATTAAATTATAATCTATAGCTTTATAAGTTTTTTTCTTATTTCTATTTCATTTCTATTTTAAAGCTTTGTTTAATTTTATTTAGAAGACTTTCGCATTCTTCTATAAACTTCCCCTCGCTTCCGAGCGGAATGGTTCCTCCTGCTGCATGCTGATGGCCGCCAGCGCTACCACTGCAAATCTTTGAGGCTCCTACAATAACTTCACGGATATTTACATCCTTGGACCTAGCAGAAATTTTTATTCCGTCCTCTGATTTTGCCAGTCCAATCAAGGTTTTTTCAGATGGCTTGAAAAGCATTGAAATAATCGTACCAATCATATTCTCGTTTATGGCATCACCGGCTATGATGTATGTTGCAAATTCCTTTTGCTTGATGCACTGCGGATTCTTTTCTATCCAGCTTAGATAATTTCCTATGAGCTTTTTATAGCCCTTGGCTATTCCTCTTGCATATTCCAAGGCCTTTTTACTGCCTAAGCATAAAGCAATGCCAACCGCCGGCTCGTTCATATTAGCGCAAGCATTTAACATGGTTGCAAATTCCTTTGCGTCCTTAAGTTCGTCTGGGAACTGTTTTAGCGTTAGAACATCGCCAAAAATCATTTCCTTTCTGAAATTTTCATGCTTCAAACTTTCCTTAACAATTGCGTCAGCAAGCTTCATCTTTTCCTCGATTGTCAAGTCGTTTAGGGTTCTCCACTCTCCATCTTTCTGAGGCTTGATTCCGATTTCTGACAAGAATTGAAGAGCCTTTGATGGATCGCCAATCTCAGGGATTCCTGAAAGTTCCAAAGCTTTGTATAAAGGACGGGAGAATCTTCCAAAAAGATTTAGTCCAGCTTCACTTTCTATCAACGGAGTCTCAAATATCTTTGAATTAACAGAGTAATTGGCATCGCCTATTGTTCCGACGATTGCTAGGGCTGCTAGGGAGTCGTGCTGCAAAACTTCTTTTACAAGAAGGTAAGTTGCTCCAGAACCTGAAAGCTCAAAGCCAAAATTCAATGGATTTATATGAATCATGTTTTCAGAAGGAAAACCATCGATTTCATGGTGGTCAATTATTATGACATCACAGCTTAATTCCTTTAGCAAACTCAAATAACCAGAGCCTATGTCAGTAAATATCACCAGCTTTGTATTTCTTTTCTTTAAGGTTTCTATGATTTCTGGTTTAACTCCTTTGATAATGGTTATTTGAAATTTTTTTCCAAGTTCCATTAGCATCGATGCAATTAACGAGGCAGAACAAACGCCATCAGCATCCAAGTGGCTGACTACTTGTATCAAAGAGTCAGCAGATTTTATTTTTTCAGAAGCATTGTTTATCAAGTCCATTAGTTCTTTCATTAAAATAATAATGTAGTTAACTAATATATTATTTTTATTCAATTGATTTTTTAACCCAATTTAGAAATTCATCATTTCCATCAATTTTGAAAAAAGCAATTATAGGACACTTGTCACTATGGATTTTTCTAACTTCAGAAATTATTTTAGGCTTATTTTTCATCAAAGAAAATGCTTGAATATTGTAGTATTCTTTTTCTACAATTTTATTTTTCCACCAATATCTTGACGGTCCTCTTATAATCAATGAGCCTGCAATAAGTTTTTTCTTAAGTAGAATATCTGAAATTTTATTTGCTTCTTTTTTGTTCGTTGCACTTATTATAACTTGACAAAATTCTTTTTTCATGTTAAAGATATGTAGAATCTAGAATTTAAATTTCAATTTTATTTCTCAGTTTCAATCAATAGCTTTGCTCTTTCAGGTTCGTAAGTAAAGTCTTTGGGAAGTCTTTCTTCTCTAACATAGTATTTCACCAATCTTCTTATCTTACTCTCCATTAGCTCTAAACCATGCTTAGAAGTATAATCCTTTTTATTTTTTGCTAAATGGTCTCTAAGAACTACTGCTTTTTTTAATAAATTAAAAAGGTCTTCAGGTATTTTTGGCAAAATTTCATTCTCTTCTAGAACTTGTGTTATAGTTTTTCTGGTTATATTTTTAACAGAGGGAATTCCATACTGATCCCTTAAAATCCTTCCGGTGTCTGCTGCATTCAAGCCGTCCTTATGAAGCTTTAAAACAAGTCTCTCTACTTCCTTGTCGTTGTATTCAACCCACCTGGCCATTGCAGATGGTTTCTTGCTTCCTGCCCTTCCTTTTTTCCTAGAGTGCATTTTAGCCATTTACTCACCGATAAACTGGGATGCAATGTAAATAATTATACCAACCATGACAAAGAATGCTCCAAAGACAGCTATAAAAACTGTCCCTTGAATAAAACTGCCTAAACCGATTCCAGCTGAAACCATTATGGCAGATATAACTATAATTAAGAAGCTTATATTTTCTATAAAATCTCTTTTATTAGAGCCTTTTACCCATTTTAAATTAAACCTTTCTTTGTGCTCTACTTTTTGCTCTTCTACTTTTTTTTCCACAACATTCTCAGTCATCTTTTAACATACCTTCCTCTTTTTTCTATATCATTTAAGGTATCTAAAACTTTATTAAAGTTATCATTTGTTTGTTTATATCCTTTTATAAAACTTTCCCATAACAAGTCTAGATACTTGAAGTGAGTTGACTTGAAGGCTTCCTTTAGAACTGATAAATCAGTTGCCAAATCTTCTATTCTATTAGAGGAATCTCCTAAGCCAAAATCGATGAAAAATATTTTATCATCCTTTAAAATCATGTTGCTTGTTGTCAAGTCGCCATGCACAATGCCATTCTTATGTAGCAGACCAACGGCTTTTCCCAATTCTTCTGCTACTCCTTTTCTATTTTTATCATCAGTTTCGTTCAAAAATTCTTTTAGTCTTTTTCCATCTATAAATTCCATGATAATTTTAAAGCCCTTCTCATCAACTGAGAAAATCTTTGGTGTTTCGACTCCAACTCTTTTTGCTTCATTCAATAGCTTGGCTTCTTTTCTAGTCCTTAATTTTCTTAATTTCTCATCAATCTCAGTCAGTCTATAACTCTTCTTAATTCTTTCCTTAACTAGCTGAGAATCGTCTAAATATAAAATTGCTTCTGCACCGCGTTTTATTACTTTCATAAAGGAACCTCACAACTGAATTTATTTAGCATCTTTTTTGAATAATATATTGGAAGAAGTTTGTTATACCATAAATCAAAAAATGTTCTTTGGTCGGTTTTTGGTAATGGTCTACCTTGTTTAGATTTTTCTATCATATTAATTAGTGCACTTGAATACTCTACAATCATATCAACTTCAATTCTTAATGGTAAATTTTTGTTTAGCAATCTAAGTTTTTCAATGAAACCTTTAATTTTTGCTTCAATATTATTTTCATAAACTAATGCAGGTAGGTAAGCATAAAAATCAGCTTTCCAATCCAAAAACAGTTTAGCTGTTTTAAATTGATTCTCATAGAATCTCTGTTCAGCGCCCGTAATAATTGAAAAATCTTCCTTGCTAACTCCTTTAAAACAACCAATAACTCCTACATTCCTTTTTTTAAATATTGGTTTTAAACCATTTTCTACATTTTCGATATATCTTTTTGTTGATAGATTAGTGTCTATCCATATGTAAACTTCATTTAAATCTCTTTTTTCTAGTTCTTCATAAATATCTATTATTATTTCAGGAGTGATTATAATTTCTCCGCCAGTTAATCTTATAACGTTTAATGGTTCATTAGATACTTTTCTTGCTTTCAAGAAGATTTCAATTATTTCCTTTGCAGAGAAATATTTTCCATATTTTAAATTAGCAGAATTCAAATCTTTTGGAATGTAACAGAAATTACAATCATAATTGCAACCAGCCGCTTGAACTGTTAAAGCTTTGTTATAGTTTTTAGGTTCTTTATTTAGTCTGTAAGCAGCGGAATATGGAGGATTTTGAAATCTAATTTTTTTAATTTGTCTAAGAGGAACTGACCAAAAATTCTCTGATAAACCTACTAGTTTGTGCGACCAAATCTCTTTTGTAGAAAAGAATTCAGGTTTTAGGTACCACTTAAATTTAAAATAATCTTTGTATACGATTTTTTCTTCCTCATGTTTAAATTCTTCTCCACTTCCTTTTATCTTAGTAATCAAATACTTTCCGTCTTTCATCATTTTTGGTCTTAATAATTCAGCTCTTTTTTCTGGATCAAACATAAAATCACAAGTGGGCGAGAAGAGATTCGGACTCTTGACCTCCACGATTGACCTGTTGTTTATCAGCGTGGCGCTCTACCAGACTAAGCTACCCGCCCATGAAATAGAATATTATTCCGATATTTATATTTTAAAGGTTTCTAGAAGTCAAGCATTTAATCAGAGCAAATCCTATCAATTACATAAAGTCTACGCATAATCTGTATTTAAACTTTTATTTCCAATAATATATTGGTTGATTGGTTGGTGAAAAGGATAATTTTGTTTGTAGTGATTTTCTTATTTTTAATAGTAAGAAGTGTTAGCGCTTCAACCAATATTAATTCTTGTAGAAATTTGTCAACCGCCGGAGAAACTTATATTTTGACACAAAATGTTTCTTCTACAGGAACTTGCTTCAATATTACTGCAAATGGTATAACTTTAGATTGTAATGGTTATGCTATACTTTTTGGAACTGTACAAGATGATAGCTTTGGTATTCTTTCAAAGATGCCATTAAATAATATAAATATTCAAAATTGCATAATTAAAAATACAGTTGCTGAAGATGCAATTGGAATAAGTCTTTATGCGATAAATAACAGTCAAATTATTAATAATAACCTCGATATAGGGTCTATCTATGCTTACGGCATATTGCTAGGTAGCGTCTATAATTCTTCCTCTAATTCCATTTCTAACAATATAATTTCTTGTTATGAATTGGACTGTCTTGGCTTGAGCATGCACAATTTTTATAAAAGTATTTTTAGCGACAACATTATTATATCAGGTTCTTTTCATGAAAATGGAATTTATCTTTATAGAGGAGATTCCAACACTTTCATAGACAACACTATTAGGGGGTCTACAACTTATTTTGATATTTCTGATTCGACTAACACTACTGTGATTAATCTTAAAAATTCTGACACTACTATATCATTTATTTCGAATAAAGATGCTTTTGTTGGCTTTTCAAGTTACTTCCCAACAGATCCACCTCTTTACAGAAATATCAGTAAATATGTCGATGTAAGCGGTTCTGCAGACGGATGGCTTTTTCTAAATGTTAGTTATGAAGATTCTGATTTTGCTGGTTTGGATGAAAGCACATTGAGAATGTGGAAGTGGAACGGTACGTGGACGAATGCTACGTTTTATAGTGTAAATGGTGTAGATACAATTAATAAAGTAGTTTATGCTAACATAACAAATTTAGTTAATATGAGTACATATGCTCCTTTAGGTCGTGAAAATATTCCACCAACTATAACAATCCTTTCTCCAGGAAACCGAACTTATACCAGTTCAGTTTCATTAACTTTTACAATTGATGAACCTACTTCTTGGATTGGTTATAGTTTGGACAACCAACCTAATGTTACAATAACAGGAAATACAATTTTAACAGGCTTAACAGACGGTGGTCATAATGTCATTGTTTATGCAAATGATACTTTTGGTAATATGGGAAAATCTAGCAAAGTATACTTTACGGTAGACTCTGTACCTCCCATTTTAAATTTTGTTTCCCCTACTCCAGAAAACAAAATAATTAAAGAAAATTTTGCTTTCGTCAATATAACTTCTAATGAACTTTTGTCTAGTGCAAGGTTAGAGTGGAATAATATAAATGAGACGATGTCTGGTTCAGGAACAAATTGGTATAAGAATAAAACAGGTCTTTCAGATGGGAATTATACTTATAGAGTATTTGGAAATGATATAGCAGGAAATTCAGGTAAAACAGATTTTAGATGGGTAAAAAGAGATACAACTTCGCCAATAATGACGATCATCTCACCAGAAAACAAAACTTACAACATAACTAATATTGCTTTGACTTTTACAATCAATGAACCTACTTCCTGGATAGGTTATAGCTTGGACAACCAACCAAATGTTACAATAACAGGAAACACTACGTTAACAAATTTAACAGAAGGACCACACAATATTATACTTTATGCGAATGATACCATAGGCAATATGGGAAAATCTAATAGAACTTATTTTACAACTTTTTTACCATTTCTTTGCCAAGTTATATCTTATCCTGGAACATATTATTTAAATCAAAATGTTTCTTCGAATGACACTTGCTTTACAATAAATTCAAGTGATGTCTTCATAGACTGTAAAGGTTACACGATTAGTGGAAATCTCTCGGGTTATGGTGTTAAAATAAATCAAAGTAATGTTACGGTTAAGAATTGCAATATTAGAAATTTTTATGGAGGTTTCTATATTTTTGGTAGTTCAAATAATACTCTTCTTAATAATGCGGCATATGATAACTACTATAGTGGTTTTAGTATTTCTAATAGTTTAAACAATACTTTGGTTAATAACACAGCATATAGACATGGTGCAATGGGTTTTCTATTTTCTAGTAGCTCTTACAATACTATTTCGAATAATAAAGCATATCAAAACGATGAAGGTTTTAAATTCTTCTCTTCCTCGAACAACAATACATTATCAAATAACGAAATATCCTCTAATGTAGATGGAATAACAATAGGACTTAACAGCAGGTTTAATAACATATCCAGCAATAAAGTAGTTAATAATAGTAATAGAGGGACTGACTTATCCTCGAGTAACAATTTAGTCTACAACAATTTCTTTAACAACACAATCAATGCTAAAGATAACAGTATCAATTTGTGGAATATAACAAAAACATTAGGTAGAAATATAATTGGAGATTCTTATATCGGAGGAAACTATTGGAGTGATTATGCTGGCCAAGATTTAGATGGAGATGGTATAGGAGATACTAATCTGCCTTATAATTCGAATTCAAGCATAGCAAGTGGAGGCGATTATCTACCACTTATACACCCACTAATTATCACAACTTCTCCACAAAACAATTCATACCAATATAAAGCTAATGTTACTCTAAACTTCACAATTAATGGAAATGCTTCTTGGATTGGTTATAGTTTGGACAATCAATCAACTGTTAATATTACAGGCCCAGTAAACTTGACAGGACTGACAGATGGCTATCATAACATAATAGTTTATGCAAAGGATGGTCTTGGAAATATTTGGGGCTCTAATAAGGTTTACTTTCCTTATTGTAAATCTGACATAAATGGTGATAAGAAAATAGACATACTTGACGTTGTGCTAGTAACAGGTATTTATGGAAAGAAATGCGGTGACAATGGTTTCAATTCTGCCAGTGATTTGAACGATGACTGCAAGATTGATATCTTAGATGTTGTTTCAGTAACAGGCGTATACGGAAAGAAGTGTTCTTAAGTTTAATACTTTGGTTTTAACTTAGAAATAAAATAAGTTATTATCACAGAAATCATTGTAACTATAATTGCAACATAATACTTGTAAATAACGTTTCCTACTGATGGAAAAAGAGTATCTATGGTTGTTTTTATTGCATCATTCCAACTTAAAGCAGCCACCAATCCTAGAGCAGAAATTATTAATGTAGCAAAGTTTTCCCTAAAGGCCTTGGTGAATTTAGAAACTTCATGATTTATAATCAAACTTCTTTTTTGTTGTCTCCATTCATTTGGTTTAGGTTCTGATATTTTAGTTAGTTTATTTTCTGTCATAAAATCGCTGGGATTATTTATTTAGAAAAAGCTTATTCTTAAAGATTTCTATATAATGGACCGGATGGGATTCGCACCCATAACCTCCACCTATTTCGTTATTATTGCGAAAGTGGCGATCTTCTGTTGATCTACCGGCCCTATATTTAAATTATAATTATAAGACATAATTTATATGCTAATTTCAGCTATTTCAGACTTGGACCCTTTAGGAGTAGATTTAGAGCCATTCTGGGATGTCATTAAAAAAGCAAATGAACCAGATTTGTTTCTTTTAGGAGGAGACATCTATGAGTATAGGAACCCTGAGATTTACGGCTTAATACTTGACTTTATCAAGCTGAAAAAGTGGGCCTGTCCAATAATTGCTGTTTTTGGCAACAGGGAGTTTGATGAGGATATTGATGAGATAAAGAAAATATGCAAGAACAGGATAACTTTCTTGGATGATGAAAGCATTGAATTAAAAGTAAAAAATAAAAAAGTAGGAATAGTCGGGACAAGGGGTTCCTTGGACTTTCCGACATGGTGGCAGTCTACTCATGTTCCAGACATAAGAAAGGCTTATCTGGAAAGGATAAAAAAATGCGAAGAATTGCTAGATAAATTAAAGGTTGATATAAAAATTCTTTTGTCTCATTACGCGCCAACATACAAAACTCTAGTAGGTGAGAATCCAAAAATTTATAGTGTTTTGGGTTCTAAGAATTTTGAGAATGTCTTAGTTAAAACAAAAACAAGTTTTGCGATCCATGGTCACGCCCACTACGGAACTGCTTTAGCTTTTGTGGATTCCATTCCAATTTTCAATGTATCCTTTACTGTTAACAGAAAAATAGTTGAGATAGATACAGACAATCTTCCTAAGACAGGTTTGCATAAGTTTGTAAAAAAATAAAGATTTATTTATTTATCTTACAAGATTAGATAAGTGATTAGATGGATAAAAATTATAATCCTAAGGAAATTGAACCTAAAATTACAAAGTTTTGGGAAGAAAACAAACTTTTCAAGTTTGATAGAAATAGCACCAAGCCAAGCTTTTGTATAGATACGCCACCACCCTTTACGACTGGAATTCCTCACATGGGCCATGTTTTATATTGGACTTGGATGGATCTTATTTCCAGATTCAAAAGAATGAGAGGTTTCAATGTTCTTCTTCCTCAAGGATGGGATTGCCATGGCTTGCCGACTGAATTAAAGGTAGAAGAAAACTTTAAGGTTAAAAGAACTGATAAGGAAAGGTTTTTAGAGGCCTGCAGAATTTGGACAGATGACTGTATAAAAAAGATGAAATCAAAAATGATTGAGATGGGCTATTCTTCTGACTGGGATTTTGAATATTCAACTGACAGCAAAGAATACATGGCTTTTGTTCAAAAGACTTTGCTGAACTTGTTTTTCAAAGACCTTTTAAAAAAAGTAGAGCACCCAGTCATTTGGTGCACGAACTGCGGGACAACTTTGGCAAAAGCAGAAGTAGGCTACAGGGAAAGGGAAGGAGTTCTTTATGATATAAAGATACCGGTTGGGAAAGAGCATATAATAATTTCAACCACCCGTCCAGAGTTTATGCCAGCATGCGTTGCAATTTTCGTTCATCCTGACGACGAGAGATATAAAAGATTCATCAACAAAAAAGCTATGCTGCCAATATTTAACAGGGAAGTTCCTATTCTTGCTAACAGCGAGGTTGATACAACTTTTGGGACAGGGGCTGTTTATTTATGTACGTACGGCGATGAGTCTGATATCAAATGGCAGAAAAAATTCAATCTGCCTTCTATAAGCATAATAACAGAGGATGGAAAACTAAATGAGAATGCAGGCTTTCTAAAAGGTCTAACAATAGAGGCTGCAAAAATCAAGATAGTTGAAGAATTAGGTAATATAGGGCTGATTGTAAAAGAGACCAAGTTCAAGCATAATGTTCTTTGCCACACAGAAAGGGCTGGTTGCGAGAATCCTATAGAGTTCTTATCAAAGAAGCAGTGGGCAATAGAGGCTATTAAATTTTCCAAAGATATTTTAGAAATGTCCAAGTCAATAGAGTGGTACCCAAAGTATATGGAGAAGAGACTGATAAACTGGGTTGAATCAATGGACTGGGACTGGATAATATCCAGGCAAAGGGTTTATGGAACGCCGATACCTTTCTGGTATTGCGAGAAATGCGAAAAAATATTTACTCCTAAAATAGAAGAACTTCCAGTAAATCCGTCGATAGAGGAGTTTAAAGGAAAGTGCGAATGCGGAGGAAGGATAATTGGTGAGACTGATATATGCGATGGTTGGATTGATTCATCGATAACACCTTTAATAATTTCTGGTTATTGGAAAAATGATGAAACATTATTTAGAAAGTTATATCCAAATGACTTAAGACAACAAGGACACGATATAATCAGGACTTGGGCATACTACACGATGTTGAGATGTTTTCTAGAGATTGGGAGAAAGCCTTGGAAAACTATTTTAATAAACGGAATGATTCTTGGTCCTGATGGAAGGGAAATGCACAGGAGCATAGGGAATGTTGTAATGCCAGACGATGTTCTCTCAAAACAAGGTGCAGACACAATAAGAGCTGGATTAATAATGATGGGAGCATTTGGAAATGACGTCCCGTTCGCGTGGAAGGATATGAACTTTACTTTCAAATTCTTAACAAAACTCTGGAATGTGTTTAGATTTTCATCAGAGCATTTAGCTAAAACCGATAACAAGCAACTAACTTTGATTGACGTCTGGATATTGACAAAACTCCAAAGGGTAATAGAAAAGATCACAAAGAATTTTGATAATTTTGAATTTACAGAAGCCTTCGAGACCTTGCACACCTTTGTATGGCACGACATAGCGGACAATTATTTGGAAATGATCAAATATCGCTTGTTTGAAAATAAGGCTAAGGAATCGGTTATTACTACCCTGTATAATTTGCTATTATCAGTAACAAAAATGCTGGCTCCAATAATACCTTTTATAACAGAAGAAATTTGGCAGAACTTCTTTAGAAAGTATGAAAAAGAGATATCAGTCCATGCTTCTACATGGCCAATCGTAAACGAGGGATTGATTGACAAGGATGCTGAGGAGATTGGAGATATGACAGTTGCCCTGATTTCTTCTATAAGACAATACAAAAACAGAAGAGGTCTTGCCTTGAACGCGTCTATAGAGGCGTTGACAATCGAGTGCGATGATAAATGGAAAAGAAGACTGGAAAGAGTTTTTGAAGACATTAAAGGAACGATTAAAGTAAAGAATATTATTTTTGGTAAAGGAGACATTCTTATTGAGAATTATCCTTTGAAAATAACAGTTAAAATATAGTGAGACTATGGAAGAGCATATCTACAAACTAAGAAAACTTTTGGAAGAATTGGAAAAAATTAAGGGGAGGCATACTGAACTGGTTAGTGTTTACATCCCTGCTGGTCATAATCTTCAAGACATCGTTAACATGCTTAGACAGGAGTATACGCTAACGGAAAATGTAAAGAACAAGACCGTTAGGAACAACGTCTTAGGTGCAATTGACAAAATACTTCAGGAATTAAGATTTTATAATAAGACACCGGTAAATGGTTTGGTTTTGTTTGCAGGAAATACTTCTGAAGTTGAAGGTCAGATCGATATCAAGGTCTGGATAATTGAACCTCCAGAGCCATTGAAAATTAAAAAATACTGGTGCGACCAGAAGTTTGAGATAGAGCCTTTACAAGACATGGTTGCAGAAAAGGAATTGTACGGACTGATAGTTTTAGACAACAGGGAAGCGACGATTGGAATGTTAAAAGGAAAGAAGATTGAAGTGTTTAGACAAATCGAGTCTATTGTTCCTGGAAAAACCAGCAAAGGCGGGCAATCGTCTCAGCGTTATGAGAGGGTTAGAGAGGGTTTGATAAACGATTGGTATAAAATTATAGCAGAGAATGTTAGAAATTATTTTTCTAAGTTTGCTCTTAAGGGAATAATACTTGGCGGTCCAGGGCCTGCTAAAAATGATTTCCACGATGGCAATTATCTTTTAACTGATATAGGAAAGCAAGTGCTAGGAATCAAGAACATCGGCTATACTGACGAGCAGGGACTAGAGGAATTGGTTGAGAGATCGCAGGATATTCTTGCAGAGGCTGCAATTGCAAAGGAAAAAGCTTTGTTACAAAAATTCTTTGAAGAATTAAGAAAGGATAGCGGTCTAGTGACTTATGGCAAAGTCAATGTTGAAAAAGCTTTGGAGATGGGAGCAGTTGAAATTATTTTGCTAAGCGAAGGAAAGGAAGAAAAAGAAATAACAGAAAAAGCTGAGCAATACAGCACAACAATTGAGATTATTTCTTTGGATACGAGAGAAGGAGAGCAACTGCACCAGTTAGGCGGAATAGCAGCTATCTTAAGATGGAAATTATAACAATTCAACATGGTCAGCAGCGTGTCTTAAAGAAACAGCCAGTCCAGATTCAACGGTTATCAGCAAAGCAATTTTACCTTTCTCCTTTACCTTTTGTAATAAAGGAAGAAAGTCTGCATCCCTTGTTGCCAAAGCAATGACTGCTATTTCAGGGTTTTGTATTGCTTCCATGACATGAACAGCTATTGCAACGTCTACATCAGTCTTTTGCTCAGGGTCTCCCAAAGCAATGACTGATTCAAAGCCTTCGTTTGCAACAGCTTCTATAAGTTTTTCTGATGCAAACTGATTTAAGAAGACTTTTCCGATAACTATTCTGCCATATTTTTCAACTCTTTTTCTTAAATCTTTTAAGTCTAGGTTAAATTCCTTTCTAATCATGTTTGGTCCGTCAATGAAAAAGGCCACCTTTGGTCTTTCACCAAAGCCTTTTTTAAACTTTTCAAACCCTGTCTTTAATCCTTCAAAAACCATAGAATCATCTATATAATTATTTATCTATTCTATTTAAACCTCTATAGGCAATTTAAAGAATTTTACAGCATTTTCTCCGCACTTTTTCCAAACATCTTCAAAACTTAGTTTTTTTATTTCAGCAATCTTTTCTGCTACGATTTTTATAGAAGTTGGGTCATTCTTTTCATCTGTTCCTTCCAAAAGTTTTTTTGGTGAAAGCCAGGGAGCATCTGTTTCTAGCATAAGATTGTCTAAAGGGCAATCCCTTGCTATTTTCTTATGGCTTTTGCTTTTCAGAATTATGGTATTGATAGAAATGAACCAACCATTGTCAACAACTCTTTTTGTTAAGTGGTGGTCACCGAACATGTGCATGTCAACTTCCCTTGCATCTTCTTGCTCTAAAATCTTTAAGGTTTCTTCATAAGCTTCTCGCGAATGAATCACTAAAGGCTTTTTCAATTCCTTTGATAAATCAATTAGTCGGATAAACAATTCTCTTTGTTTTTGCTGCCACTCTGCTTCTTTTATGTACCAAAAATCAAGACCGGTTTCACCAATTGCCACAAGATTGTCTTTATTTTGCTTGATTTTTTCTATGATTTCATCTATTTCTTTTTCAGAAACTTCTTTTATGTATTCTGGATGAATTCCGCAGGATGCGAAGACAAAGTTCTTGTATTTTTCAGTTAACTGCAAGGTTAAATCAAAATCCCTTGGATGAGCACAGCATGTTATAACAGCTTTTAATTCCTTCTTGCATTTCTCTATAATTTCATCTCTATCTTTAGAAAAATCGTGTTGTTCTAAATGGCAATGAACGTCAATCATGTTAACTTATTTATTTAAAAGCTTATTAATAATTTATGAAAATCATTTTGGATACCAACTTTTTGATAGACTGCATAAGATTTAAGATCGATATAAAGTCTGAACTTGCTGGCAATGATTTATTTGTTCTAGACTCAGTTATATTTGAAATAGGAAAGATAGCAAAAAGAGGAACCAAGGAATCCTCTCTAGCAAAACTAGCCTTAGAATTCATAGCTAAAAATAATTTAAAATTATTAGAGACTGGAAAAAAGGATGCCGATGAGTCGTTACTTGCTTATTCAAAAGATTATGCAATAGCCACTCATGATAGAGTCTTGAAGAATAAGTTAAAGAAGTTAGGAGCAAAACTTATATACATAAGACAGAAAAAATATGTGGTAACTGATTGATATGCTTTTATTAATATCATTCATATCAGGCTTGATTTCAATTGCAGTTGCAATTTATTTTTATTTTTATGTTAGCAGGCAAAAAGCTGGAACTCCTAGAATGAAGGAAATATCAGACGCGATAAGAGAAGGTGCAATGGCTTATTTGAAAAGGCAGTATAAAACGCTTGCAGTTTTTGTAATATTATTAGCAGTAATTTTGTACTTTTTTGTCGGGTTTAACACCTCTGTTGCTTACGTATTTGGTTCTTTTTGTTCTGCTTTAGCAGGGCTTTTTGGAATGGATGTTGCACTAAAGGCAAATGTTAGAACAGCCAACGCAGCTAAAAGAGGCTTGAGCAAGGCATTCTCAGTTGGTTTCTACGGCGGAGCTGTCATGGGTTTGGCTGTTGTTGGTTTAGCTTTGATGGGAATAAGCATAATTTATTATTTTTTCAATGATCCTGAGATCGTTCTAGGCTTTAGCTTTGGTGCAAGCTCGCTTGCTTTGTTTGCAAAAGCAGGAGGAGGTATCTATACAAAAACAGCTGACATCGGAGCTGATCTTGTTGGAAAGGTCGAGCTAAACATTCCTGAGGATGATCCGAGAAATCCGGCTGTAATTGCTGATAATGTAGGCGATAATGTTGGTGACGTTGCGGGAATGGGAGCAGATATTTTTGATTCCTATGTTGCAAGCATTGTTGCAGCCATGATACTGGGTGCGGTCACACTAAAGAGTACAGGTATTTTGCTACCCTTGATAATTTCAGCAGTAGGAATTTTTGCTTCTATAATCGGAGCTTTTTTTGTCAAGACAAAAAAGAATCCTAGCAACTCTCTTAACAACGGAACTTACATAACATGTATATTCTTTGTGATATTTTCTTATTTAATTGTCTACTTTTTGAATCTTAATATTGGAATTTTTTATGCAATTGCTTCTGGTTTGGCAGCTGGAATTGTTATCGGGTTGACGTCAGACTATTATACTTCAACTGATAAGTCACCTACACTAAAAACTGCCGAGTCTTCAAAAACTGGAGCTGCAATAAACATTCTAACCGGTTTTTCCTATGGATTGATAAGCGTTTTACCTCCGCTGATAGGAATAAGCATAGCAACAATGGTTTCATATTATTTTGCTGGTTTGTTTGGAATTGCAATGGCTGCTGTCGGAATGCTAGCAATAACTGGAATGATTGTTTCTGCAGATGCTTACGGACCTATTGTTGACAATGCAAAAGGAATAGCTGAGCAATCGAAACTCGGTAAAAAGGTTATAAAAGTTGCTAACATGCTAGACGAAGCTGGAAACACTGCCAAAGCAATAACAAAAGGATTTGCAATAGGAGCGGCTGGTTTAACTGCCATTGCTTTACTTTCTGCTTATGCCGAGATTGTCGGTATCCAGACAATAGATTTAATGAATCCCTTGGTTTTGGCAGGCGCTTTGATTGGGATTGCACTGCCGCCTGTTTTCTCAGCATTGTTAATACTCGGCGTAGGTAAGAATGCTTTCAGAATGGTAAACGAAGTTAGGAGACAATTCAAGGAAATACCTGGTCTAATAAAAGGAAAGGCTAAACCAGATTATGCGAAGTGTGTTGATATTGCTGCAAAAGGAGCTTTGAAAGAATTAATACTTCCAAGCAGTCTAGCAATCATATCACCTTTATTAGTTGGATTTATACTAGGTAAGAATGCTTTAGGAGGATTCTTGGCAGGAAGCATTTTATCAGGTTTAACATTTGCATTGCTAATGGCTAATGCCGGTGGCCTATGGGATAATGCTAAAAAGTATATAGAAGAGGGAAATTTTGGTGGTAAAGGGTCAGAAGCTCACAAGGCAGCTGTGATTGGAGACACGGTCGGTGATCCTTTCAAGGACACAGCAGGTCCATCGATCAATACTTTCTTAGTTGTTATGTCTTTAACAGCTTCTATGTTTGCCTCCTTGATTGCCGCACATGCTTTGATTTATGGATAAATGAAAATATCCATGTGAAAATATGATTTTCTAACTATTTTGTTTAAAAACCAGTTAAATATAAATATTGATTATCTCAATTGTGGTAATATGAAAATAAATAAAATAGAGCCAGGTTTGCCAAGCAAAATAAATATTCTGATAACCTCAGAAAAAGGATCAAGAGACCTTTGCGATTTTGACAGCGAGTCTGAGGCATTTGTTTTAAAAAAAGTTTTAACAGATCCGTTTCCAGGCTTTTATGGATTTATTCCCAAGACGCATCACATAGACGGTGAGCCGCTAGATGTTTTATTACTAACAAACGAACCAATCAAGCAGGGCATAGTTGTTCAAGCCAGACCAATCGGATTGATAAGACTTAGGGGAAGGATTCCAGATGACATTTTAATTGCGATTTTATCATCAGAGCAAGCAAAAGATTTATTAAGCTTGGAAAGAGAAGAAATAGAAAAGATAAAGAGCTTCTTAGAGGAATTAAAGGAAAAAGAAGTTGAAGAAGTTTTCGGGGCTAGCCATGCCATAAAAGCTGTCGAGCATGCTATAGAGCTCTACAGGAGGGAGTTTGAATGAAGGAGTATTTTAAACTAACAACAAGAAAAATCTTAGGAATTATAATCTTACTATTCTTGTTTTCATTTTTAGGCTTTTTCTTACAATATATTTCCAATCCTACAAGTTATGTTACAAATCCGAGTCCAATTCCCATTGGGTTGCCTTTAGTTTATATTTCAATAGGAAGCAAAATAGAAAACTTTAATATACTCAACTTAATAATTGATATAATAATTTTTTACTTGATTACCTGTGTTTTGTCAATAGTTTTCAGAAGGAGGAAAAAAGAAAATGTACCAACTAGTAACAGTAGAGGAGGAAATCCCAGTCCCGCCAACCAAACTCAACCTTAATACTGAAAAGGCTGTTATAGAATCAATAGAAGAAAGATTTGAGGGTAAGATAGACAATGAGATTGGGGTAATTCTTGCAGTCACAAATATAGAAAATGTTGGAGAGGGTAGGATTTTGCCAGGCGACCCTTCTGTTTATTATCCAGTTACTTTCAAGCTCTTGACATGGATGCCTCAAGAACATGAGATAGTGGAAGGTGAAGTGGTAGATATAACAGAGTTTGGAGCATTTGTAAGATGCGGTGCACTCGATGGTCTGGTCCATGTTTCACAAGTCATGGATGATTTTGTTAGCTACGACGAGAAGAATTCACAGCTGGTTGGAAAGCAGACTAGAAAAGTTTTAAAGGAAGGAGATGCTGTTAGGGCAAAAATAATTTCTGTTAGCTTTAAGGAGCAGAGCAAGCTCGGCTTGACGATGCGTCAACCGCTGCTTGGAAGTTTGAAGTGGTTGGCAGAGCCGTTTGTAGAGAAAAGAGAAAAACCTGAAAGAGGAAAGAAGAAGAAGAAAAAGGGAAGAGGTGAAAAAAGTGGCAGAAAAAGCTTGTAAAACTTGTAGAAGATTGGTGAAGGGAAACCTATGTCCTATCTGCAAAAGCAGCGCAGTAACCACAAGCTGGAAAGGAGTTATAGTTGTTTTTAATGCTGACTCTGAAATTGCAAAAGAGGCGGCAATAACCGCTCCTGGGAAGTATGCTGTGAGAGTAAAATAGTTAATTATTTTTTCTTAGGTTTTTCTTTTGTGATAGGTTTCTTTCTTCTTGATAGAAGATAATGGATTATAATTAAAACAATTCCTGCAACCAAGAAAATTATTCCATAATTCAGAAGTTGGTTAAAGCTTGGAGAAAAGTAATCACTGATGGCCTTTCCTAAGTCAAAAGGAAGATTTACTGATGCAAATATAAATTGTGGAGTAAAGCTTGAAATGAAAAGAGAGATTGCAATTGAGATAAAGTCCTTTCCTAAGGTCAGGATAGGAGTTCTAGATGCGAATAACAAAAGGATTCCAGAGATAATTCCTATTATTAAAAATAAAATGTACTGGGCTAGCAATGAGGATAGTTCGTCCAAGGTTACATTAAAAAACTGTTTCTGGTAAATTTCATCAACAGCCTTGTCTACTCCTGTTTGAGTTTGGTTGGTTAGTTCTGCTGTACATAGCTGAATGCAAGTGCTTTTGTAATCTGGATACTGCTCGCATTGGCTCTGGCACTGTTGGTCTATGAATTTCCCGCTTTCGGATTTTATGAAATCTTTTATAGATGACTTTTGAACCAATCCTCCCACGCTGTAGGATGTTATTGCCATTAGAACTGTCATTACAAAAGTCAGGGATAATAGGAAAACAGCTAAACTTCTTAAAAATGGCATAAATTTATATTGTTAGGATATATAAAATATTTGATTGCTATGAAGATAGAAGTTGTGACTGAGAAGGAAAATCCATTGCTAAAGAGAAAGGAGATTATTATTAGCTTGGACTATGATGGTAAATCCACTATCAGTAAGGCAGACCTGCAAAAATTAATAGCAGAGCAATTCAAGGCTGGAGTAGACAGCGTGGAAATAACAAAGATACTTTCCGAGGTTGGAATTCCTAAAGGAAGAGCATGGATAAAGATTTGGAACGAGAAAAAGGTTCCGATTTATTCTGAAATCAAAAAAGAGAAAAAACCAGCTGAAGCAAAGAAGGAAGAAACTAAAAAAGAAGAGAAGCCAAAAGAGGAAAAGAAAGAAGAAAAACCAAAAGAAACTCCTAAGGAAGAAACAAAGGAATGATTAGATGGCTAAAGAAGGTAAAAAACCTCACAGCAAAAGCAAGCATAAGACAGTTCAAATTTGGAAAAAATATAAAGATGGAAAAGTTCAGGGAAGATGGTGTCCTAGATGCGGGGCTGGAACAATATTAGCTGAGCACAAGGACAGAGTGACTTGCGGCAAGTGCGGCTATGGAGAGACAAACCAAAAGAAATAATTTCTTTTCATAATCTTATATGAAATTATCTATAGGAATCAACTAGTTTAGATCGAGTTGAACATCTAATTCGTAAATGTGGGTTCCCAAAGCCTTGCAGTGTGGTAGTTTAGATATTCAAGGATTGAGCTTATTCTGGCATCTGGATAACGAATATTGTGTTTGATCATCTAATCTGACTATCTGGATGTTCAAAGGCTATTAAGTAGAAATGAGAAAAATAAACATTGCTAGATAGTTTAGAATCTCTGCATATGTTCGTATATATTCTTATACCTAATCGTATAGAAAATAAATATGCTTTTACCAAGAATTGATTTGTTTGTAACAACAAGATGCAATAATAAGTGTCCTGTATGCCTCATTCCGTTTTGTCGCGAACTAAAGGATCCTTCCTTAAATGATATTAAAATTTTAATTGACAAATTGGTAGAAGTCGGACTGAAGAAAATCTGCATTACTGGCGGAGAACCTATTATGAGGAATGATATTGATGAAATTTTAAGATATATTTATGGCAAAGGAGTGAAAATTTATTTATTTACGAATGGACATTTTTTACTTAAGAAATATGATTCGATAGCTCCTTATTTAGGATGGTTGAGTCTTTCATTAGATGGAGTTGAACCATTAACAGTCCAAAAAATTAAAAGAGATAAAATTCAACCGAAAATTATTGGGAATATCTTGGAATTTTTCAATCGCAATACCCCCTCCTTCGGAGTAACTATAAATACAATTGTTTCTAAGCAAAATATCTATGAAATTAGCAAAATAGGGGAATTCTTAACTAAACGGAAATATATTCCTGATCAGTGGAGGCTAATTCAGTATCTCTATTGGGGACCCAGACAAAACGAAGAAGTAAGAAAAGAAAATATGATTGATTTAGCGACATTTAACAGTGTTTGTAGGAATCTAAAGCAAAAATTTAGTAACTTTTTAAGAATAGATATATATCCATTAAAGAAAAAGACAGGTGTCAATGTGCTTATTGGGCCAAATTTTCATACCTTTGTCAATGTTAATGGTCAATATAAGTCTTTTGAGTCAATACAGACATTGACGACCAATCAAATAGAAAAATTTTTCTATACCCTTTTTAGTCAGCGGATACTAAAAAATAGGTCTCTTTACAATTGGCCAAGAAGATAAAGTTTTTTCTAAAGGATAAATTCGATATTATTTTCGTATAACTATGGAAATTCAATGTGCCACTTTTATATGTTTGTGACAAGAGAATAATTCTAGAAAGTACTAAGGGGAATTAGACATTCAACCGCTGACAAACAACTAGTTTAGATTTTTAACTGATAATAGCAGCATAGAAATTTAAAGAGTCAAAAAGTATTATAAATTGTGATAAATATGAAAATGCCATTACCTGTAATATTAACAAAAGAAGGAAAGTGGTTTGTAGCTGCATGTCCAGTCTTAGATATAGCTACGCAAGGAAAAACTGAAAAAGAAGTAAAAGAAAATATGGAAGACTTGATGAATGAATACTTAAAAGACCCTGACACACCAAAACCTAAAATAGAAGCGATAATGTCCGTTTCTTTGATTAATCTGCCTGTAAACATACCAAAAGGTGTTTTGCATAGTAAAACTACGACCGTTAGAGCAAAATAAAATAATTAGAATTCTAGGAAAGAATGGTTTCATAAAAGTTAGAGAAGGTAAGCAAATAACCTTTAAGAAAACCGATTCTAAAGGCAAAGTTTGGACAACATTTGTTCCGCATCATAAAGAAGTAACTATTTTTGTTTTGCAATATAGTATAAGACAGACAGGAAAGTCTATAGAAGAATTTTTATAAAAATAACTTTCTTGCTAGTAAATGAAAATATCCATGTGAAACATTAAAATAAATCAGATTTAAATCTTTTACATTTAACAATAATTTTAGTGATAAAATGGAAGAAAATTCTTATCAAAACCTTGAAAGAAGGGCAAGTGAACTTTTTCCTAATATTAATCCTGCTACTTTAATGAGAATAGTTAGAGCCTATAATCCTTTTTATACTACAATAACAGTGTGAATATTATTTATAAACCAGGCGTCAGTATTCCTGAAAAAGAAGCTGAACTTTCTAAAAATGAAAAAATATTATGCACAAACAGAGTAGATAATAAATTATCAGTTACATTTCCATTAAAGTCTAAATTAGATTTAGAAGCTTTAATTGATTTATCAAAAGATGAAGATATACAGATGATAGATTAAAATAAATAATAATAGAATTTAATTCTGTTTATGATTTGTTTAGGGATTGAGTCAACAGCACATACATTTGGTGTGGGTATTATTGATGATAAGAAAATAATTGCTAATGAAAAGTCTGTTTACATTCCTAAAAAAGGATTTGGCATAATTCCGAAAGAAGCGGCAGAGCATCACTCGGAAATCACAGTAGAAGTTTTAAGAAAAGCTCTGGAAAATGCTAAATTAAAAATGAATGATTTAGACTTAATTGCTTTTTCTACAGGGCCAGGCTTGCCGCAGTGTCTAAGAGTAGGAGCTGTTTTTGCTAGAGCATTAGCCTTGAAATATAGCAAGCTTTTGATTCCAGTGAATCATTGCATTGCTCACATAGAGATTGGTAAGTTAATGACAGAAGCGAAGGATCCGGTTGTTCTTTATTTGTCTGGTGGAAATACGCAAGTGATTGCTCATGTTGAAGGAAGATATCGAGTCTTCGGCGAGACGCAGGACATACCAATTGGCAATGCTTTGGATAATTTGGCTCGTGGTTTAAAATTAGAAATGCCTGGCGGTCCGAAGATTGAGAACTTGGCTAAAAATGGAAAATATATTGAACTTCCTTATGTCGTAAAGGGAATGGATTTGTCATTTGCTGGTTTGACGACTGAAGCTGTCAAAAGATTTGAAAACGGAGCAAAAGCTGAGGACATTGCTTTTTCTTTTCAAGAAACCTGCTTTGCGATGCTGACAGAAATTACGGAAAGGGCAGTTGCTCATACTGACAAGGAAGAGGTTTTGCTTGTTGGTGGCGTAGCTGCAAACAAAAGATTGCAAGAGATGCTAAGAATAATGACAAGCGAAAGAGGAGCAAAATTTTTTGTTGTCCCTCAAGAATATGCAGGCGACAATGGAACTATGATTGCTTGGACAGGCATCCTTGCACATCAAAAAGGTTATGATATTCCTATTGATAAAAGTCAGATAAAACAGAAATGGAGAATTGATGAAGTAGAGTGGTAATTCGGTTTAAATCCTGCCGACGGCGCTTTCTATTATTTCAGTCTAACAGTTTCTAAAAGCTTAGGTGCCAAAGTTTCACATCTGAAGATATTGTGGCAACTTCTTGCAAAATCCACACACTTACTGTTTTCTCCGTGGTCAACTATGATTCTTTCTGGTCTTTGTTTCAATCTAGAAAGATAATTCAACAATTGCTTATAGTCCGAGTGACCAGACAATCCCGAGACAGTTGATATTTCCATGTTTATTGGAATTGCGACAGTTTTTCCATTTACTTCCATGGGAACTTCCTTCCAGCCTTTTTGTATTCTTTTTCCAAGAGTTCCCTCGCTCTGGAAACCTATGAAAACTAGGGAATTTTTCTTATCTTCAGCTAAATTCTTTAGCCACCAGACTGCAGGACCAGCTGTAAGCATTCCGGACGTAGAGATTATTACGCAAGGTTCTTTGCTCTCCAAGATTTTCTTTCTCTCGTCTTCAGAGCCTATTCTTTTAAAATTCTTGCCTGTAAATGGATTTATTCCTTCTTGTAAAATAAGTTTTTGCAAGTCCCGATTAAAATATTCTGGATAGGCGGTGTGAATAGCAGTTGCATCCCAAACCATTCCATCCAAATAAATGGGATGTTCAAAACCTGCCTTGAATAAGATGACCATGACGTCTTGGCTTCTTTCAACAGCAAAAGAAGGCATTAAACAAATTCCACCGCGTTCAACAGTTTTTTTGCAAATCTCAACCAGCTGTGATTCTGCATCCTGTCTTTTTGGCATGATATCTTCGCTAGAACCATAAGTGCTCTCGATTATCACTGTCTCTGCTCTTTGGAAATCATTGCTAGCAGGTTCAAACAAAGCTGTTCTATCAAATTTAAAATCTGATGTGTACAGGAGGTTATGCATACCGTTCCCAATATGAACATGAACCAAAGAACCGCCAAGAACGTGGCCAGAATTTAGAAGAGTCAAACGCATGTCCGGCGTTATGTCAGAAACTTCTCCATAGTCTAGGCAAATCGCATGCTTAACTGCTTCCTTGATTCCTTTTGTTGAATACGGAGGAGTCTTTCCTTCCCTCTGCGTAAGCTCGATATAATCCATGCACATTAAAACCATTAAATCACGAGTAGGTGCAGTCAGATACAAGGGACCATCAAATCCCATTTCATAAAGATACGGTATCAAACCCGCATGGTCCATGTGGCTATGAGAAAGAACAACTGCATTTAGTTTAGATATCTCAGCTTCCGGAATATTGAGGTAGGGATACTCATTTGTTCCTGGTTTGATTCCGCAATCCAGTAGGACTCTGCTTTCCGGTGTCTGCAAGAGTAAAGCAGATCTTCCGACTTCCCTGAATCCTCCGAGAGCTGTTAGACGAATCCATTCAGTGGGTTTCCAACCGCTGTGGATATGCTTACCGACTTTGTCCAAGAAATCTTTTCTGAATCCAGATTCCTTGTGTATCAATTCTCTCAATACTTTAACAACATCAGATGGAATACTAGGAGCCCTTTTTATTGTTGGCAACCAGAAGGTTTGTTTTTTAATTTCCTTTAAGGTTTCACCGCCTTTTCCGATTACTAGACCAGGTTTCTCTGCTTCAATTATAACAGATCCGAACTCAGGTTCAAAGCTGATGTCCTTTAATCCAGCCTCTGCTGGAACAAGCTTTTTAATTATTTCAGTTGCTGTCTCCATGTCTATGCAAATCGAAGGGTCTGGTCTAAGAATTATTCTTTTCTTTAATGAAGAGACTAAGTCTTTAATAGAGGATGAGTCTGAAACAAAAAAGTCCTTACTCTTAGTGTACAGGACTATCTCACAACCCTCGAATCTTATGTCAGATATCTTTGCATCCTCGGGAAGATTGCTCTTCACTCTTTCAAATAAATCAGTAGTTTTTTCTTCAACCATTTAATCTACACCGTAAAAATTCCTTTAATTAATTACAGAATTCTTCAAAATCGTCTAGGTAATAAATATTTCGTGTCCTTTTCTGAAAGTGGCATATCTTTATTTGTTGGAGGTCTTCCACAACCGCCTGAACCCCACGAATATTCAGTTTTTTTCATAGATAATCACAATTTCAAGACTTATCATAAAAGATTATGCAGCATATTTTTTCAATTCTTGCTTGCTTAATTCCCTATAACCGTTTTTATCAATAACAGCAACTTGAATCTCCTTTCCACCAGATCCAATATCTCTTTCAATAGCAGTCTTAACAGCTCTAATAACTAAGGCGATCGCTTCATCTACTGTTATGCCTTCCTTGTATTCAGCCTCTAAAACGCCATAAGCAAATGGAGAACCAGAACCAGTTGAATAAAACTTGTCCTTAACATCAAATCCGCCGAACGGATCAAACGAGTATACACTAGGCTCTTTATCATAACCTGCTAAAATGAATTGGTTAATATATGGAAAATACTTTGAACCTTGCAATATGTTTGATAACAATGTTGCTGCTGCCCTAAGAGTTATCGGTCCCCTCTCTAGTTTGTAGAGCTTGAACTGGGCTTTCAATAGTCTTACCATTGCTAAAGCATCTCCGACTGCACCAGCTATTGTCAAGCCGACATGGTCGTCTAGTGGATAGATTTTCTGAGCTACCTTCGAGTCTACCATATATCCCATAGTAGACTTTTGCTCTGCAGCTAAGACAACAGCATCCTTAGCAATTAAACCAATTGTTGTTGTTCCTTTTTTCTCTTCCATTAATTCACCAGAAATTCAATTATGATAATTCAAACTCAATATTTATAAACTTTATGGTTAGTTGACATTTATAAACTAGAAGATTTAAATAATAAAATTGTTAGGAGGTATTTGAATGGTAAATTATGAGGAAGCTATTAAAAAACCTTTTACAGACCTTGGAAAATTGATTCTGGGTATAATACTAAGTATAATTCCAATAGTTAACTGGATTGCCCAAGGATTCATAATAGAGTCTTCGGGTTTAGGAAAAAACAAACCTTCAAAGAAAATGCCAGAGTGGAAAAACTTAGGAGATTATTTCAAAAAAGGATTCCTATCATACGTAATATTAATCATATACATGATTCCAGCGATCATAGTGTTTTCAATAGCGATCGGATACGCAGCAGGCTCTTTGTTAGCTGCTTTTGGTGGAGTAATGCCTGAAGGATTCATGTCTTCTATGATGGCAGGTCAAGTTCAAATAGAAGAATTGAGACAGCTATTGTCACAGCATTGGATGCTAGCACTGCCGACGTTGATTACACTTGCTCCAATATTATTACTAGGACTGTTCCTGTTACTAATCGCAGTTTACTTGTCTCCAATAGCGGTTCTAAATTACTTGAAGAACAAAAAATTTGGAAAGGCGTTTGACTTTAACTTTGTTTTCAGCAAAGCATTCACAGGAAAATATTTCATAGTCTGGTTAGTCGCTGGAATAATAGCAGCAATTCTGAGAGCAGTTTTGTCTTTCATTCCATGGATAGGTTTTGCAATAGCATATTTCATTTCAGGCGTGATAGTTTATAGCTTGTATGGTCAGGTTTTCAAAGAAAAGTGATTTTTTAGTAAGATTTTGCAAAAAATACGACTTCTTTAGCTTTTTTACCACAGTAGACGCAGTCAGAAAATACTTTTTCTTTCTCAAAGGGTAGGCATCTTATTGTTGCTGTAGTTTCTTTTTTTATAATTTCTTCACATTTTTCAGAACCACACCAACAAGCTTTTATGAAGCCTTTTTTAGTTTTCATTATTTCCTTAAATTCTTTAAAATTCTTAGCAGTAAAAACATGTTCATCAAAAAATTTCTTGGCTTTATTAAATAAGTTTTCTTGTATTACTTCCAATATTTTTACTATTTTTTTTATTTCATCTTTTTTAATTACTAATTTTTCTTTCTCATCTCTTCTAACTATGGTAATTTGTTTCTTTTCAACATCAATTGGACCTATTTCTATCCTAAGAGGAACTCCCTTTAATTCCCACTCATTAAACTTGAAACCAGGTGTATATTGCTCTCTTTCATCAAGCAAAACTCTAATATTTTCTTTTTCCAATTCTTTTTTGACTTCTTTGCAGTTTTCAAAAATCTTTTCTTTACTGTCTTCCTTGTAAATAGGGATAATTACAACTTGATAAGGAGCAATTTTAGGCGGTAGTATCAATCCTTTATCATCTCCATGAACCATTACTAAAGCGCCGATTAGCCTGGTTGAAACGCCCCACGAGGTCTGCCAAACATATGCCTTATTTTTATCTTTATCTAAAAATGTTATCTTAAATGGCTTTGAAAAGTTTTGACCTAAATTATGAGATGTTCCCATTTGTAATGCTTTACCATCAGGCATCATAGCTTCTATTGTGGTTGTGTACAAAGCGCCTTTGAACTTTTCACTCTCAGTCTTAGTCCCTAAAATAACAGGTATCGCCAATTGTGTTTCAACTAATTCTTTATAAAAATTTAAAATCATCATGACTTCTTTGTCAGCCTCTTCCTTTGTTGCATGCGCAGTATGACCTTCCTGCCATAAAAATTCTTTAGTTCTTAGGAACGGCTTAGCTGCTTTTGTTTCCCATCTTACAATGTTGCACCACTGATTAATTAAAAGTGGCAAGTCTCTATGGCTTCTTATCCATTTTGAAAAAGTATAATACATTATTGTTTCAGATGTGGGCCTTATTGCTAGTCTCTCATTTAATTTAGAGCTCCCACCTTCGGTAACCCATGCAACTTCAGGAACAAAACCAGAAAAATGTTCTGCCTCCTTCTTAAGGAAGGATTCTGGAATCAACAGAGGAAAATAAGCATTCAAATGGCCAGTCTCTTTTATTTTTTTATCAAAATATTTTTGTATATTTTCCCAGATTGCATAAGAATATGGAGTAAAAATTATACATCCTTCTATTGGAGATTGATCTGCCATTTTTGCTTTTTCAATAATCTCTAAATACCACTCTCCAAAATTCTCAGATTTCTTTACAGTCAAACCAAGTTCCTCACTCATGCAATTACAACTCCTCTTTCCAATACCTTTGCATTTGAAAATTTGATGAGATAGTTTATTAACTTTTCTAAACACTCATTTATATGGTCAACTGATATTTCTACTGACGTATAAACAGTTAAAATAGCTTTGTTCGTTTCCTTTGTTATTTTTGTTAACTCACACGAGCTAGTAGAATATGCCAAGTCTAAAATCTTTTTATCATCGCTTACGACTAATTCATTGCCGTTTAAAATCATTTCACCCTTGCTGCCTATAGCTGTAAATTTTTCTCCAGTTCTAGCTAGTCTAATAGTTATATCACCTGACAATTTTTCTATATCATGCGCCCCTATTGAAAGACCTGTTTGAATCGAAACCAGATTAAAGCAGTCTACAAAATTATTAATCAGATACAAGTCCTTTCCAAGAAGTATTCTTCTGATGAGTGCTTCACCGCTGGGCCTTAGTTTGGTGGGGTCTATTTTAAAATTCCACCATAGTTTTCGATAAGATTTTGCTATTTTATCATTTTCTATATCTTCAATTTTCATTTTGCTTCTTATTTTTTGACTCTCTTCACGTATCAATTTTTTCAGTTCTTCAGAGGATTCTTTAACAGCTATTTCTAAAATCAAATAACCACACTTCAATTCGCTATTCTTCAAATTATTTTCAAACACAATTTTCATGCAAATCATTCTTTTTTCTAATAAATATAGTGGGCCCGAGGAGATTTGAACTCCTATCGTCTGCTCCCAAAGCAGAAATCCTGAAACAAGTTAGACTACGAGCCCTTTCTTTAGCTTTAATTTTCAATATTTTTGCGACATATTTTCCAAAACTGGTCAATCTAGCAATAGAAGAATTTCCAAAATCAATCAAACCTAAATTCTTGAGTATTTTTGCATTCAGTTTTAAAGTTGAGATAGAAATTCCTGTAGATTTTGATATCCTTTTCAATAGATGGGTTACAGATTCAAAAGAGTTTTTAGAAACCTCAAAAAGAATTAGTATTTGATTCTTATTAAGAGATCTAATCAAAAGTCTTCTCAAATTTTCCTTGTTATTGGTTGGCGGGTCATCACACTCACATCTCAAATTTTATTATTTTAAATTTATAAATGCGGCAGGCAGGTGAGGATAACCCACGTCCAAATCTTTATTAGTTTTTGCCTCCATAATTATCATGAAGATTTTGGTGTAATCTTATGTTAATTGGCATTTTCTCTGATTGCCACTGTGGCTATAAATTTGGTGAAGAGCGTGGAGAGGATAGCTTTATTGCTTTAAACGAGGCGATTGACAAGACACTGGACTGCGATCTGATTCTGATAGCAGGAGACTTGTTTGACACAAGGATTCCAAAACCTGAGATATTTGCAAAGGTGGCAAAGATTCTTGGAAAAGCTCAGAATGTTCCTTCGAAGACAAAATTTTTAGAAATGATAAACAAGGAAAAGCATGAGATATCACCCTCTGCAATAAGAGGAATACCGATAGTTGTGATACACGGAACTCATGAAAGAAGAAGCAAGTATTTGATAAATCCAATGCAAGCATTGGAGCACGCTGGTTTGCTGATTCATTTGCACTGTGCGACAGCTGTCTTTGAAATAGAGGGAAGAAAGGTTGCGATTCATGGCATGAGTGGTGTGCCTGATAGATACGCCAAGGATTGCTTTGATCAGTGGAACCCAAAGCCTGTTGAAGACGCTGTAAATATTATCATGTTTCATAACAGCATAATACCTTATATTTATTCACCATTAGAACCGCCGTCCATGAAATTGGAAGACTTGCCAAAGGGTTTTGACTTGATTGTTCTCGGGCATATGCATTGGCATGAGACAAGAATTTTGAACGATGGCAAACTGTTGCTGACTGGCAGCACCTCTCCAACAACCATTAGAAAAATCGAGGCAGAACAGCAAAAGTGCATTTTCAAGTATAACGGGGATATCCAACAGATTCCTTTGGATTTTCAAAGAAAGATTTTCTGGCAGGAATATGAATTCGGGCCAAATATAAAGGGTGTTGTTGAAAACTTTATCGAGGCGATATCTACAACCAAGCCAAAGCCGATAATTAACATAAAAATAAAGGGAATGATAAAAAGAGACTCTATACTTTATAATTTTTCTGAGATTGAAAATAAGTTCAGCAACAAGGCAATAATAAACATTAACAAAGATATTGAAGCTGAAAATTTACAAGAAGAGTTGGAGACGATTAAGAATCTAAGAGAGGAAAAGCTTTCACCGGAAGAGCACGGCCTAAGAATTCTTCAAGAAAAGCTAAAGCAATTCAACTGCGGAATAAAAATCGATGAGATTTTTGACTATCTGATTGAAGGAGATGTTAACTTAATATTTAATATCTTGACTGGTAATCAACAAACATTAAAGGAAGGATTAAACAAGTGGGCAACATGATAACAAAGGTCAAGCTAAAGAACTGGAGGTCTCATTTAGATAGTGAGCTGGATTTTTCTGAAGGTACAAACTGCTTTATCGGTCATACTGGTGCTGGAAAAACTTCTATAATGGATGCAATTTGTTTTGGCTTGTTTGGAACTTTTTTACAGTTACAACAAAAGAAAATGAAATTAGAAGACATAATAATGAAAAAACCTTCACAAAAAGAGCAGGCCGAAGTAAATGTTTATTTCGATATAGATGGAACAGACTGGAGCGTTAAGAGAACTGTCATAAAAGGAAGGTCAACTGCAGAATTAAGAAAAAATGGAGAATTGATTGAGGGACCACAGGCATCGAAAGTCACTGAAGAAATAGAGAAAATACTTAAAATGGATTACGAGTTGTTTTCTAGAGCTGTCTACTCTGAACAAAATCAGTTGGACATGTTCTTAACTATCCCAAAAGGACAAAGAATGAAAAAGATTGATGAGTTGCTTTCCATAGACAGATTTGAAAAAGCAAGACTAAACACAAAATCTATTATAAATAAATGCTCTACTTCTTTAGAAGAAAAGAAAGCCATAGCCAAAAACTTGGAAGCAGATGAAAGTCTAAAGAAATTTGAAATGATTAAAAGAGAGTTTCTTGATATAAAAGAAAAGGAGGAGAGATTTAAAAAACAGCTAGAAGACATTGTAAACAGAAAAATAAAAACTGCTAGAGATTTGCTAATCTTAAAGGAACAGCAGAAGAAAATGCAGGCAATAGAGGAAGACACAAAAAAATACACTGCTCTGATAGAAGTAACTGAAACTGACTTGGAAAAAATAAAATCAGAGCTGGTTGATTTCGCTGAAAAAACAGTGGAAGAGCTGAACAATGAAAACAATAATATTTCTTCAGATATTGAGAAATTAAAAATTCATATTGATGAGGAGAAGTTAAACCTTGATAATTTAAAGAATGAATATGCAGAGGAAAATGCTAAAATAAAACTAATAGAAGAGGAAAAGCTTCAGAAAATTGAGCAAGATGCTAGCGAGTTTGAAAACATTTTAGAGAAAGTAAAGAAAAATCCTTCAAAAAAAGTTGATTCTGAGTTGGAAAACAAAAGAAAGGAACTAGAAAAAGTACAAATGAATGTCCAAAAGTCATTGGCAAAGATTTCTGAGCTAGAAGATGGCGTACATGAGCTAAGCTTGGCAGGAAGCGCATGTCCAGTTTGCAACAGTAAGCTGACTGAGAATAAAAAATCCAGCCTTTTAGCAAAGAAGAAAAAGCAATTGGAAGAACTAAAAAAAGTGATTGATACTTCCCAGCCTCTGATAGAAAAGACTCGGGAAGAAATAGAAAAGTTGGAAAAGAAATTTAAAGAAACAGAAAAGATGGAAGAAAGACTAGAACAGATAAAGGATTCAAAGCAGCAACTAAAACTTCTTACAAAGGAATTAAAGGACTTGAAAGATAAAGTAAAAGTTTTTATAAATCAAAAGAAAATGTTTGAGAAAAACATTGAGATGCTTGAGAACAATCTTAAAGGCTTGAACAAAAGACAGGATGATATCAAGCAAGTTCTCTCTAAGAAAGAAGAGGCAAACATTAAGTTAGACAGGATTAAGGAGTATGGCCAAAAACTTTCCCAATTAGGAATAGAAAGGGAGATGCTTTCATCCTTCTCATTATCGATTCTCGAAAAATTTGAGCAGGAATATCAAACAATCATAGGAATGGAAAAGGGATTGCAGGCTCATCTCTCAAATCAAACTGAGATTATAAATGAAAAGCAAAAACTTCTGAGTGAGATTGAAGGTAAGAAGAACATGCTAGAGAATTATAAGCTAGAAATGAAAAGAATAGAGGCAATATCTGAACAGCTTCAACTTTTAGAAGGCGCTCTAGAAGCAACGCAGGAGCAGTTAAGAAAGGATTTTGTGACAGCCGTTAACGAAGCTATGCAATCTATTTGGTCTGAGCTCTATCCATACAAAGACATCTTTAACATACGTTTAGGAATAGAGGAAGGAGATTATGTCTTGCAACTACAAGACTCGAGCGGTTGGATTCCTGCTGATGGTGTCGCGTCAGGAGGAGAAAGATCCATCGCTTGTTTAGCATTAAGGATAGCACTCTCTTTAGTTCTAGCACCAAATGTTGGTATGCTAGTCTTAGATGAACCTACTGCAAATTTGGATGCAAAATCTATAGAAGAGCTAGCAAATGTTTTAAGGGATAAGATAACCAAGTTTGTTGAGCAAGTTTTCCTAATAACACACGATCCTTCATTGGAAAATGCTGTTTCTGGTTATTTGTATAGGCTAGAAAGAGAAAAGGCAAAGGACGGATTCACTAAAGTTTCTTTGATTTCTGGACCTGAGAGTTAAACAATTTATTTAGCATTTAAGTAAGCAATTAAAATATATTATAAGTTTTTTTATGTCATTAAGAAACTTTAAACTACCTTTAATAGTTTTCCTAGGGCTATCTCTAGGTTTTATCCTGCCTCAAATCGGTCTATTCTTTAAGCCTTTTTTGTCTTACCTGCTCATGATAATAATGTTTTTTACATGCTTGAAAGTAGATTTTGCTGATTTTAGAAAAATAAAAATAAAAACAATTCTAGTTGGATTATTCTTTATTTTCATATTTGCACCCCTGCTATCTCTCGGAGGAATGATAATAACACCTATGATATTCGCAGGAATTTTGGTGGCACTCAGTTGCCCTTCAGCGGCTGTATCAGCATTTTATTCAGATGCATTCAAAGGAAGTCCTTCACTGGCAATTGTTTTGACTACAATAGCAAGCCTAATCTCAGTGGTAACTATGCCATTGACCATGTTGATTGGAGTTGGAACTTCAATAAAGTTTGATGCAATCTCAATAATTCTTAACCTAGCTCAAATAATTCTCATACCCCTGTTTGCTGCAATTTTAATGAATAAGTATTTAAGAAAAACTTCTGAAAGAATATGTAAGTATGATAAAATCTTTTCTCATGTTTTAATACTATTTGTTTTGTGGGGAGGAGTAGCTAGCGGAGTTAGTTACATACAAGGCAATATGTATGAATTTCTACAAGCCAACATGGTTGTAACCTTGTTGCTAACGGTTGCCCTTCTAGTTTCGTACAGTATTGGAAAGATGTTTGGCAGAGAAGTTGCCATAACACTAGCGATAACAACTTTCGTAAAGAACGGCATATTAGCTTTAGTCATAGGTTCTATTACTTTTGGTCCTGAAGTGTTGCCAGTGCTGGTTGCAAACATAATAGACCAGAACATGCTGCTAGTAATCTTAGGATTATTATTGAAGCATAATTAATTTAAAAACTTCAATATGCAAAGATTTGCATATTTAGTAAAGGTGTGGTGTTGCATACTAAATAGAAGGTGAACCAGAACCTACTAATGCTCTTACAGCTTCTTCAAGCCATTCTCTTTCTGCAGATACTTTTTGTGGTTCTGCTCCTAAAAGTTTACCGTCATCATCATATCTTATTCTAATATTTTGTTCGTTTGGTCGATATTCAATTAAAGATTCTAATTGGGGTGACACTCTTTCGTCTGATAATTTCATCCAACCTCCTGAACTCTCTAAAATTTCAGCTAATGTGCTTTTGGAAATAGAATTTACAGGTATTAATCTGCTGTCTAGCGATTTTGTTTTTTCTACGTAGAATTTTTCGATGCCTACTTTTTCAATTCTCTCTAAACGAGAAAGCATTTCGGAAGGGGTTATCTCAACCCTTGTTTTCAAAAATACTTTCATCGATGGAAAAACAACCTTTCCGTTTACTTGAGGTTCTGTCGTATTTACACCGCATTTGTATTGTAGCTTGGTTATCAGAAGATCATCTCCCTTCAAAATAGCAGTTTTAGAATGGTGTTCTGTCTCATTGACATTAAGTCTTACATCTGTTCCTTTTTCCTGATTAAACTCTTCTAATGCTGCTTTGCCAGATTCCTTCAAATTTTCTATTCTGGTATAAAGTCTTTTACTCTTTGATTCCCATTCATATAACTTTGCGGCCTTAACGAAGGGGTCATAGGTTTTTTCCCTTATAAAATATGTACAATCAAAAACAGTCAGAAAGGCTTGAGGGAGATCTACTTTGGCCACAACTTAACACCTAATATATACATGTAACGAAAAACATTTAAACTTGAATTTAATAGTTTCTAAACTATAATTTTTAATGTGATATTATGATCAAATTTTTATATAGCCAACCTGCATTGTACATTCCAGAAGAAAAAGTAATTATTATAGCCGATCTTCACATAGGCATTGAGTATGAAATCTTTCAATCAGGAATAACTATACCTTCTCAAGTTGAAAGACTAGAGAAAAGAATAGATAGTCTTCTTAAACAGACAAAAGCAAACCATTTGGTTATTCTTGGCGACGTCAAGCATCAGGTTCCGAACATTTCATGGCAGGAATATAAGGAAATCCCAAAATTCTTAGAGCATTTTTCAAAAATCAAAGTTTCTATAGTCAAAGGGAATCATGACGGAAACATCGAAAGATTAGCATCTAAAGGCATAGATGTCTATGAGCCTTCAGGATTTAGAATTGGTGATGTTCTTCTAACTCATGGCCATGCTTGGCCGAACGAGAATGATCTAAAAGCAAAATATTTGGTGATGGGTCATGTGCATCCTACTGTTGAATTTTGGACTGAAAATTTTAGAACTGCAGAACCTTGTTGGTTGAAATGTAAAATTGATAACAAAAAGCTAGAAGAAAAATTTAAAACCAAAACAAATTTTAAGCAAGGGATAGTAATGCCAGCTTTTAACCATTTGATTGGTGGTATGGCTTTCAATTCAAAAGACTTCGAGCCACTTGGACCGCTCTTAAAAAATGAAGTTTTAAAATGGAAGGATGCAGAAGTTTATTTATTGGATGGAACTTTCCTTGGAAGTCTGAACAAGTTGAAATCTAAACTGCTTTTATAGAACCTTTTCTTCCAATTCCTAGTTGTAACTCATCTCTAAACTCTTTTGTAAAACCGCCAGTTACTTCAACTTCTTGCTCATTTTCCAAGCCTTCAGATTGATTTCCCCAAAGAGTTAGTTTTACTGTTCCAGTTTCATCTTCTAATGTAGCCTCGGTTAAAGTAGTTGTGGTTCCAAACTTTGTCATAATCTCTCTAGGTTCTTTCAATTCTGTTATCTTCGCCTTTAATTTTACATCATTCATTCCAGCTTTAAGTTCATTTATTTGCATAAAATCACTCTTTAATAATGTTTTAATAAGTTTATAAATTAAATGTGCGCAGGTTCAAATCCTGCCCTCCGCACATCTCATGCTCTTCACAGCGGACGTGAGGGCGGCAATATGCATTTAAAGATTGTTACTCTACTTGAAATTAACGATAATATGATAACTCCAATGAAAACTACTCCTTATAGAAAGGAAGATGATAGTGAGGACGATGAATTAGAAAATTTGATAGAACAGATAGACAACAAAGTATCTAGCCGACTTATGTCAAATGTTAAAAATATTGTTACTTATCCATTTAAGCGACTAAAACAGAGAAAATTTGAAGGCTATCTTAAAGAATTAACAGAATGTGATGGATTTAGGAAGTTTGAAGAAAGACTAAAATCATATACAACAGTCTCAGAAGATTATAAATCTATTAGAAATTACATATCAACCTTATTGATGCTCGATCATTTAGACTCTTCACTTAAGATGACGAAAATTGAATTGCCTAATAAAATTAATGCTTTAGATGTTGGATGCGGAAGAGACTGGTATTATGCCAAAGCTCTATATGATTTTCTTCAGAACTATGACTCTAAGAAACAAAGAGAAGTGACGCTTGATGGAATTGATCCTTTAATGACAAAGAAAGATATTGCAAAACTCAAAAAAAGGATTGAAGGAAAAAATATCAATTCTATTCGTGGAAATGTTCTAGAGATGAGTCATAGTAATCATTATGATTTTATTTTGATGCATAAAATGCTGACATCTCCAGTACATTTTAGAAGATTTGGTCTGGAGCCGACAGATCTCAATGATGTAATGGAAAAATGCTCAACCCTTTTAACTTCTGGTGGAGTTCAGGTTACAATCGGTTATCAATCAGCTGGGGAATATTGGCATGTCGTCGAGCATATTCCCATTGAAAGAAGAAAAGCAGAATTTAATTATAGAGTTGAATTAGGAAATGAAAGTTTGAATCGTATATTTACTCCAGGCATAGACAGATTCTACCTTAGTGGAATATGCATATCAAGAAAATGAGGTTTTTAGATATTATGATAAATTCTTGATAAAGCTTCTTCTAAAGAAGTTTTTATTCATATTAATTTTCCAATCCAGTAAATCATCAATAAAAGAACTAATACTAATAGATACTCTCCAAATCCTCCGGTCTTTATCGGCCCATTGAACTTCAGTTTTTTAATTGGCCAGAGCGGAGTTATGCCCTTATGTGTCAGTGCGTCGGAAATCAAATGACTAAAAAATCCAATAGAAATTATGGTTGCACCTGTTCTATCTACTCCTAGGCTGTATGCTACAAACAAAACTATCATTAAAAACCATATGTTGTGGCAAAGTTTACGATGCATTTTACGAGAAAACAAGTCTATATCAGGTAACAATGCTCCAAGGAATGCAAAGAATGCCATGTAGATTGGAAATGTTAAGACAAAACCAAACAATAAAAGTGTAAGAAAAGCCATTATGAGGTGAGTCATCCTTTGCATAAGTAAACTTATTAATTATGTACATATAATTCTTTAGTTATGAAACCCAAGGCAATATTCTTTGATGTTGATGGAACAATCGTTCCTTTAGATGTAGTTGTAAAAACTTTTCAAGATTGCTGCAGGCAATTAAATACTAGAGTCTTAACTAAAGATGAAGTAATAAAAAATGCAATAAGCTATAAGCTTTCTGAGGCTGTTCCAAAACTTTTACCTGAAGTTAATCTTGTTGAGTTTAAAAAATGCTTTGAAAAGACTCAAATAAAAAATTTTAAAAGATATGCAAAAATCTTACCATTTGTAAAATCAACTTTTAATTTTATAAACAAAAAAGGGATTAAGATAGGGATAGTAACAACAAAGTCAAGAAGCGAGGCCTTGGCAATTCTAAATGGATACAAACTTCCTTTTGATACTCTGGTTTCAGGAAGCGATGTGAAAAAAACGAAGCCTGACCCTGAGCCTGTTTTAAAGGCTTGTGAAAACTTGCGGCTAAAACCGAGGGATTGCATATTTGTTGGTGATCATCCGTTTGATATGGAAGCTGCCAAGTCTGCTGGTTGCTTTGCAATAGGTACATTAACTGGCTGGGGGAAAAGAAAGAATCTTAAAAGAGCTGGAGCAAAATATCTTGTAAAGGATTTAAGAGGTTTGAAGAAAATAATAAAATAGGTGATAAACTTCGAAAAATTTTACGTAACTACTCCAATATACTATGTAAATGATGTTCCGCATATTGGGCATGCATACACAACAATAGCTGCAGATATAATTGCAAGATGGCACAGGTTAAAAGGAGAAAAAGTTTTCTTTTTAACAGGTCTAGATGAGCATGGTCAAAAAATAGAAGAAGCTGCAATAAAGATGGGAGTAACGCCGCAGGAGCTTGTAAATTCATTGGCACCAAGGTTCAAAGAAGCTTGGAAAAATCTAAACATAAGTAATGATGATTTCATAAGAACCACAGAAGAAAGACATGCAAAGGTTGTCACAGAGATTATAAAAAGAATTTTCAATAATGGAGATATTTATAAAGGTGAATATGAAGGTTGGTATTGTATACCTTGTGAAAGTTTTTGGACAGAATTGCAATTGATTGATGGGAAATGTCCTGAATGCGGAAGAGAGGTAAAAAAGATAAAAGAAGAAACATATTTCTTTAGATTAAGTAAATATCAAGATAAATTATTAGAGTTCTACGGTCAGAATCCAAACTTTATTTCTCCTGAAACTAGAAAAAATGAAATAACAAACAGAGTAAAGGAAGGTTTAAAAGATATAAGCATAACGAGAACAACAGTTAAATGGGCAATTCCTTTTCCGTTTGATAAAAACCATTATATTTATGTTTGGATAGAGGCTTTGATAAATTACATTACCGCTCTTGATTATCCAGATGGAGAGAAATTTAAAACTTTTTGGCCTGCAGATGTTGAAATTATGGCGAAAGAAATTAATTGGTTTCATAGCGTTATATGGATTGCTATGTTATTTTCTGCAGGAATAGAACCACCAAAAAAGAATTTTATACATGGATGGTGGACTGTTGATGGAAAGAAGATGTCAAAATCTTTAGGAAATGTTATAGACCCAAATAAAATGGTTGAAAAGTATGGAGCAGATGCGTTTAGATATTATCTGTTTAGAGAAGTTCCCTTTGGACAAGATGGAGACTTTTCGGAAAAAGCTTTAGTAAACAGATACAACTCAGAACTAGCAGATTCATTAGGTAATTTAGTGAACAGAATCTTGGTCTTGGTTGAAAAGAGCTTTGACGGTTACGTTCCAAAACCTTATGGAGAGGATTTAAAAAAATTAGTCTTGAGTGCTAGCAAGGCAGTTGAAAATTCAATGGAAGAATTCCAGTTCCATAACGCATTGAATGATATTTTTTATCTTGTGAACGAATCAAACAAGTACATAAATGAGAAAAAGCCATGGGAAATAAAAGACAGAAAAGAGCTTGGCGGAATTTTATATAATCTTTTAGAGACTTTAAGATTTATAGCGATCCTACTTTTTCCATTCACGCCAGAAACCTCTGGAAAGATTTTTGAGCAACTAGGACTAGAAAGAAGATTTTCATTTGAAGATTTGGAATGGGGAAAAATAAAGCCAGAAACCAAGATAAAGAGGGGAAAGATTCTTTTTGAGAAAATCAAGAAATAATAAAAATACAACAAACAATTCTTCTTCAGTTGTCCATTTCATATTCTTTATTAATATTTCTTATAAAAATATTTATTTAACCACTTGAGGTTGTAAAATTAAGATTGAAAAATAAAAATAGAATTAAACAAATGAAATAATTAATTGAGGATTATTTTTCTTTTCATTATGCTCTAACTACGTGGGCAAATTGTGGTGTTAAAATTATAAAGTCCTCGTCTATTCCAGCGATGTCACCGTTCATTGCAATGCAAGTCTTTCTTAGCTTGTCTATGGCTCTCTTTAACTCTGAGATGTCCTTGCTTCTTAGCGCCTTGATCTTAACTAGGACTATTGCTCCATCCCTCATTAATTTCTGAATCCTGTCTGTGTCAGAGAAATCTTCCAGCTTGTCAACCTTTATTGGAATTTTTCCAGAGGGTGCCTGTGCTTCTTCAGTGTCTAGTTCAATGAACTCTTCTTCGCCTATCTCTTTAAAGCCTCTGCCAAATAATTTTTCAAAAACCATTTAATCATCCTCCAAAATTATTATATTCTTAATTATTTTTTAACATATAAAAAGATATGTAATTGATTTTAGTGCTATTTCTGCATGCTTTCCAGTAGTGAGACAATATTCCAGACCTGTGTTCTCGTATAAGTAGGAATGTTGGTATCATTAGAAATCTCATCCATGCTTGATATAACAGTATTAATCCTTACAGCAAGGTCTTCCTTGTTGTCCTGAAGGATTTTTATAGAGTCCTCGCATTTTAGTCTAATATTCCTCGGCACAGTTCTATCATTAGCAATTTGCTGAATGAGTGGTATAATGTTTTCAAACATGATAGACACCTTGCCATATTCATCTCTCAATTATCTTATATTCCAGACTTTAAATCTTTTACTGTTAATTATCTACTCTTATTTTTTCAGGCTTTTCCTGAGATTTTAAAAATTCCTCGAACTTTTCCTGTGTTTCCTTTAGTCTTTCCTTTAATCTTTCCTCTTGTTTTTGCAAGCTTTTCAATCTTAATTCCAAAGTTTCTTTTTTCTCGCTTAGTTCCTTTTCCAATTCCTTTTTTGTTGATTTTATAAGGATAGGGCCAACAGCCTTGTAAACATCCTCTGTGGTAGCCTTTTTCAATTCTTCCAAGGCTTTTTCAATTTCCATATTTTGAATGTTTAAAGTTTCCTTCTGTATCAAGACAGTTTGCATCTGCTGCTGAAAAGTCTGGAGATCTATTAATATTTGTTGCGATTCTGGTGTTAATTTTATTTCAGCCATAATTATACCTCTGTAGCATCGGTTGCTACCCTTATCATTCTAAGGTAAGAGTTTATCCCGGCTAAAAGACCGGGAATGTCATCAGCCTCTACCTTTAATTTTAGTTTATTTTTTTCTGCTGTCAGCTTGACTTTGAACTTCTTTAGCTCTTCTTCGTCAGGCTTTAACGACTTAACAACTGTTTCAGGATCCCTGCATTCCAATTCTATCTCAGCCTTCATCTTAATCTGCTTTAACTTTTATTATTTTCTTTGGAGACTGTTTTACTATGGTTCTGTATCCGCAGTAAGGGCATCTTATTTTTTCCTTAACCTGCTTTAATTCTATCTCCTTTCCGCATTTTAAACATTTATACATTTAACCACTCTTGGAAAAATATGCCCCTCCAGCAAATTTAGTTTTGCATTTCTTGCAGTACCAGATTCCTGCTGCTAGTCTTTTTAGTGCTGGCCTCTCGCAATAAGGGCACACCTTTTCTCTTTTTTGTCTTGACTCTATCTCCAGCACTATCTTTTTTGTTTTCGTTCCGTACCTAGGGCCGTACCTGCCCGTTAGTCCAACCTTTTTTGTCATTTGACCAGCTTTCTTAATTCTTTACCTTTTTCAATTGATAAATCTGCTGCTTTCTTTAGTTCATCTGTTGTGAAGAATCCTGTGCCGCCCTTTTGAATTGCGCATATATCTCCATTTTCATTGGTTGCAATTGTTACTCTTGCATCTAAGGCATTCTCTTCTTCAAGATTAGGGTCGATTAAAAGTTTGTTGGATATCTTTGAAATCGTGACTGCTATTGGAGTATCAACCAAAGGAATTTTGCCTGTGTATTCGCCATAAATTACTTTTTCATCCTCGTATCTTGGAATCTTTGCACTTATCAATGCAGCAATTGCTCCTAATGCTGATGCGTCTATCAAATTTCCATCATGATCTAAAACATGGATATCAATGTTTACATTCCATGCTTTTTTACCTTCTTCTATACATAACTTTTCTAGATCAATACATTTACTTTCCCTTATTCCTCTATCCACAACTCTTGCTAATTCTATAGAGTTCTCGTCCGGCGGTCCTGGATCAAAAGTTGGAGACGCGACTGGAACTAGTTCTGCATTAACAATTAAAACTCCCTCGTTCGGTGCGTCTGGGAACGGTTCGTTAACAGACATTTTTACTCCGACTAAAACATGGGTGTTGCCAATCAGAACCCTCGCCGAACCTTCGGCCTTTTTAATTACATCGGTCTCTATTTTAATTTCTCTGAATTCGTCAAATTTTCTTTCATCAATTCTCATACCCTCTTCTATTAATTTTCTAACATAATTTTCGCTAGCTTTCAACATCTATTTCACCTGTTTTATATTTTTCCTTTAAAGCATTCTTTTGTCTTTCATAAACCTCTGCGCATCCCTTTCTTGCAAGCTCAAGTAATTCAACAAATTCTTCTTTTGTTATTATGCCGTCCATTTGTAGCAGTACGAACTTGTCTTCATTTCCTATGGTTGCTGTGGACATATCAACGTCGCCAAACTCGTCCTCGTTACCACCTATATCTAAAACTATTTGATCATCAACCTTTCCTACTGAACAAGAACTTATCAAATCCTTTATTGGGACTCCAGCTTCTGTCAATGCTAGGGAAGCTGCATTTAGACCTGCACACCTCGTTGAAGCGTCTGCTTGTAATATTTCAACGAAAACATCAATTCCAGTCTTCGGATAGTCCTCGAAGAATACCACATTTGACAATGCCTCGTTTAAGACTTTTGATATTTCAACACTTCTTCTACTTATCCCTGGTCTGATTCTGTCGGTTGTTGAAAATGGAGCCATTGAGTATCTGCATCTTAGTATTGCTTTTTGTGGGTCTTGCATATGCTTTGGATGCATGGTCCTAGGTCCATAGACAGCTGCCAATGCATATGTATCTCCAAATTTGAAAACAGCAGAACCCTCTGCCCTTTTTAATATTCCAACCTCTACTGTTATTGGTCTGAACTCTTCAAAGCTTCTGCCGTCCATCCTTTTTCCATTGATAATCATTTTTTCTGGTTGTCCAACTTTAGTCATATCATTCACCTTTCTCCAACATTGCTGTGATTTTGTCTGTAAGACCAGATATGTGTGATTCTGACTCAATTGTTAAAATTGCTTTTGCAGCTAATCCTTCTTTTTCTCCTTTTATCCAAACGACTCCGTTCTGTCCAACAATTATCTGGCATTTTGTCTTGTCTTTTATCAATTCTATCATTGAGCCTTGCTTACCTATTAATCTTGGAACCTTGGAAGGAGTTATGGTTAAAACCCTTCCGCCTATTAATTTCCTTGCTCTATGATCGTTCATTGTTAGTTGAACCTGCTTTGATTTTGAAACATTTAAAACTTTTGCATAAATCAAATCGCCGATATCATAGTAAATTGATATGTCTGTTCTGTTTAAGTCGACATATTCTCCTACTGCCTCGCCCAAAGGCAATATTGCATCATAAGGAGAATTTATATCAACTATCCAGATGGTTGTTTGCATATCCTCCACTAAACCGATAATACCATCGCCTGTTTTTGGAATGTAAACTCCTGCTAAAGGAATTATTCCAATGAATCTGTCTTTTAACTTTACCAAACCTAGCAATTTCGATTTTAATTCGTTATTTACTCTGTAGCAACCTGAAGACGGCAAGAAATCCAAGCCTCTTGCCAAAATTTCTCCAGGAATTACCAATTGTCTTTCCTTAACAAATATTTCCGACTTAATATCTTTATCCATATTAATCACTCCTATAATTTTTTAATAATCTTAACCTCAACTTGACCATGAGTTAGATTGTTTAATCGATCATAAACTTCTGGTTGAATTCCAGCTGGTATCTCAATAAGGGAAATATAACTTCCATCATGCGCCCATTCCTCTTTTAATAAAACTCCCAAGCTTCTTACAACGCTTCCAGCCTTTCCTGCAAATGAAGGTGGGATTTTTATTGCAATTTGAATCTTTTCCAATTTTATCGGTATTATTTTTTGTATTCCCTCAAGGACAGCCTCTATTTGTTCTTCAACTTTTTTATTCAAATCAATCCTAACCTTTGCCTGTTCCATTGCCCTTAACACTCTGTCAACTGGATGAGGCAATCCTGTCTGAGGATTGACTCCACGTTTGGAAATCAAAGTAGCTATTGCTTTAGTTTTTTCATCTAACATTTGTTTTCTTTGTTCAGTTGTTATCTGAACTTCTCCTTCTTTTATTATTTTTTTAGCTATTGTTTCCAAGTCATTTGTTCCAAAGGTTTTGTTTATCTTTTCGCTAGCAACCCTTGTTCCCTTTCTAGCATCCTCAAATAATTCCTCGGATGCTATCAATTCTTCTAATGGAATTTCTTTTCCGGTTCTGAACTCCATTGCTTTTTCAGGGTCAACCAATATTTCAAACTTTTCTCCATTTTTTATTAATCTGGCTATAACAGCCTTTTCTAAAGAAATCATTTAACCAACTTTCTAAAGTAATAATATCACCAAAACTTCTTGATGAATTTTAAGCCTTCGTCACCATAATATTTTTTATAACCTTTATCATTAATGACAGCTAGCTCAACTTCTTGTATCTTAACTCCTTTTTCTCCAGCCTTTAATGCTTGCATACCTAGTTTGATAGCGTCTTCTTCTGTTAGCCCTTCTTTCCATACTTTTCTTAAAATCTTTAATGCTTCTGGAGCTCCCCTTCCTATTGCTTGGGCTTGCCAGCCATAAAATGTGGAAGATGGATCTATCTCAAATAATTGTGGACCCTTTTCATCTACGCCACCAAGTAAAAGCGCGACTCCAAAAGGTCTTACTCCACCCCACTGCGTATACAGTTGCATCCTATCTGCAATTTCCTTAACTGCACCTAAGGCATTTAATGGTTC
>Ga0315282_10000652_pt1 | contig 68082 bp, 63 predicted proteins | sample YL17G07_20_MG_FD_203693 | JGI IMG/M metagenome (GOLD analysis project Ga0315282, IMG submission 203693) | Sediment microbial communities from Yellowstone Lake, YNP, Wyoming, USA - YL17G07_20 | ecosystem: Environmental > Aquatic > Freshwater > Lake > Sediment | place: USA: Wyoming | collected...
TACATGCGGCTTTACCCTCTCGAATTTAGCCTTTGCCATATATCCCTCCTTAATTTAGTGAATAGCCCTCTGTGAACAGTATCCAATGAAACCTATCCACGCTTCCCTATTCACCTTTCACTGCCTTATTCTCCCCTTACTTTCGCTACGATTTCTTCGGAAACACCTTTTGGAACCTCTTCATAATGTGAAAACTGCATGGTAAATATAGCCCTGCCTTGTGTCATCGATCTTAAATCAGTAGCATAGCCAAACATCTCAGAAAGAGGGGCCTGTGCCCTTATTACCTGGGCATTACCCCTTCTCTCGATACTCTGAACTTTACCCCGACGCGAGTTAAGATCTCCTATTACATCACCCAAGAACTCCTCAGGAGTCACGGCCTCAACACTCATGATCGGCTCAAGAAGTACAGGTTTAGCTTTCTTTGCAGCCTCTCTGAATCCTATTGACCCTGCGATCTTGAATGCCAGTTCAGAAGAATCAACCTCATGATATGAACCATCATAAAGTTTTGCCTTTATGTCAACAATGGGATAGCCTGCAAGGATCCCTCTGTCTACTGCCTCTTTTATCCCTTTCTCAACAGCAGAGATATATTCCCTCGGAATTGCACCACCCACAATTGCATTAACAAACTCAAATCCTTTGCCATGCTCTAAGGGCTCAATTTCTATGAAGACATGACCAAACTGTCCCCTACCTCCTGTTTGCCTGATAAACTTTCCCTCTGCCTTTGATACCCCTCTGATCGTCTCCTTATAGGCAACCTGCGGTCTCCCAACATTTGCGCCTACCTTAAACTCCCTCAGGAGTCTGTCCACAATAATCTCAAGGTGAAGTTCTCCCATACCAGATATGATCGTCTGCCCTGTTTCCTCATTAAAAGATACCTTAAAGGATGGATCTTCCTGAGCAAGCTTAGAGAGCGCCTGTGAAAGTTTTTCCTGGTCGGCTTTCGTTTTTGGCTCGATTGCGACAGACATGACCGGCTCGGGAAACTCCATCGAAAGGAGTATAATGGGGTTTTTCTCATCACAGAGGGTATCTCCCGTAAGAGTATGTCTGAGTCCTACAACTGCTGCAATATCACCTGCAGAGACCTCTTTGATCTCTTCACGTTTGTCTGCATGCATCGTCAGAAGTCTCCCGACTCTTTCCTTTATATCTTTTGTCGAATTATACACATAGGAACCTGCATGGAGCTTACCCGAATAAACCCTTATGAATGTGAGCTGCCCCACAAATGGGTCTGTCATCACCTTAAATGCGAGGGCAGAAAAGGGTTCACTGTCATCAACATGCCTTGTTATTTTGGAGCCGTCTTTTGGCAATATACCTGTTACAGGCGGGACATCAAGGGGGGAAGGAAGATAATCAACTATTGCATCGAGTAGAAGCTGGACACCCTTGTTTCTGAAGGCAGAGCCGCATAAAACAGGAGTAAGCTTCTGCTGTATTGTGCCTTTCCTGACCGCTGCCTTTATCTCATCTATCAGTATCTCTTCTCCCTTAAGGAATTTATCCATGATGGTATCATCAACATCAGCCAAGGCCTCGAGCATCTTCTCTCTGTATTCCCGAGCCATAGGCATAATCCTGTCAGGGATATCTCCTTCTACGTATTTTGCATCCAATGTTTCGTCATCAAAAAATATTGCCTTCATTCTGACAATATCTATAGATCCCCTGAATTCACTTTCAGCTCCTATAGGTATCTGAAGGAGAACAGGACGGGCACCAAGACGTTCCATCATGCTCTCCACACTCATAAAAAAATCAGCACCCACTCTATCCATCTTATTCATAAAAGCAATCCTCGGAACACCATACTTATCTGCCTGCCTCCAGACGGTCTCTGATTGAGGTTCAACACCTGCAACAGAATCAAAGAGGGCAACAGCTCCATCGAGAACCCTGAGGGACCTCTCGACCTCAATAGTAAAATCGACATGTCCAGGCGTATCGATGATATTAATTCTATGGTCTTTCCAGAAACACGTGGTAGCAGCGGAGGTGATAGTTATTCCTCTCTCCTGCTCCTGAACCATCCAGTCCATAACAGCAGTGCCTTCATCTACCTCACCCATTTTGTAAGTAACGCCTGTGTAATAGAGGATACGTTCTGTGGTCGTAGTCTTCCCCGCATCTATGTGTGCCATAATGCCGATATTGCGTGTCTTCTCTAAGGGAAATCGTAACAAATGGCTTCTCCTCTACCTTTCTTACCATCTATAATGGGCAAAGGCCTTATTGGCTTCTGCCATCTTGTGGGTATCTTCTTTTTTCTTAATAGAAGAACCAGTATTGTTATAGGCATCCAGTAATTCACCGGCCAGCCTTTCCTGCATGGTCTTTTCACTTCTGCCTCTTGAGTAATTGATAATCCACCTGAACGCCAGAGCTGAACGTCTATGTGCCCTTACTTCGACAGGAACCTGATACGTTGCGCCACCAACTCTTCTCGGCTTAACCTCCACAAGAGGCTTTACATTTTCGATCGCTGTCTTGAATACCTTAAGAGGATCGCTTCCTGTCTTTCCCTTCATGTTATCAAAGGCACCATAGCATATTTTCTCTGCCGTGGACTTTTTACCATCTGCCATGATTGCATTGATAAACTTACTCACAAGTTTGCTGTTGTATTTTGGGTCAGGTAAAATTTCTCTCTTTGCTGCTACTCTTCTTCTCGGCATTCTTTACCTTAATCTTTATTATCTATTTAGGTCTTTTAGACCCATACTTAGACCTTCCCTGTTTTCTATCTGCAACTCCCATTGTATCCAAGGTACCCCTGATGATGTGATACCTTACCCCAGGAAGGTCTTTCACTCTACCACCCCTTATCATAACGATAGAGTGTTCCTGGAGATTGTGACCTACACCAGGTATGTATGCAGTGACTTCCATTCCATTCATAAGTCTCACTCTTGCAACTTTTCTGAGAGCAGAATTTGGCTTCTTGGGAGTTGTTGTATAAACCCTCACACATACTCCCCTCTGCTGGGGGCAGCCCCTTAATGCTGGGCTTTTTGTCTTGCTCTCAACTTTCTCACGCCCATGTCTAACTAACTGTGCTATAGTCGGCACTCTACCTCCCATGATTTCTCTTAAGGCTTAGGATTTTAAGAGAAAACTAAAGATACCAAAGAAACGTTTTTTTGTCAAGGCATGTGATTTTTTTCTTGAAAGTAATTATGATAACTAAACCATATTATTTATGCAAGTCTTCTTGATTGTATATCAAGCATCACTTCTTTTCTTTTGCTTCTTCCCATAATGTATCCATTTCTTCCAGAGTCATGTCCGAGAGTTTTCTCCTTTGATCTGCCGCTTTCATCTCAATATAACGAACCCGTGAGATAAACTTTGCTATTGTTTTTCTCAATGCATCCTCCGGATTGATACTCATAAACCTTGATACATTCACCAGCATGAAGAATATATCACCAAGTTCATCTTCTATCTCATTCTGCCTTTTCCCCTCCAGTGCCTTTTTAAACTCCTTCATTTCTTCGTCAAGCTTTTCCAGGACATCATCAACCTTAACCCAATCAAAACCAACCCTTGCTGCCCTATCCTGAAGTCGATGTGCCCGTAATAAAGACGGTAGTGTCTCAGGGACCCCTTCAAGGATAGAGGTTTGCCGTTTACCCTCGCGCCTTTTCTGTTCTTCCCAGTATTCGAGAACCTCTTTTTTCGTTTTGTACTCTGCCTTTCCAAAGACATGGGGATGTCTTGCGATCATCTTTTTACCGATCTTTTCGATGACGTCGGAGATCTCAAACTCTTTTTTCTCCTTTGCTATCTGGCTTTGAAAGACAATCTGAAACAGGAGGTCTCCAAGCTCCTCTTTTATCTTCTCCGGGTCATCTTCATCAATAGCCTCAATAAGCTCATATGTCTCTTCAAGGATAAAAGGCTTGAGCGATTCCCTCGTCTGCTCCTTATCCCAAGGGCAGCCTTTTTCAGCCCTGAGTTTTTCCATAATGTTCAATAGCTTTTGAAAATCCATAATAAAACCTCTCCGGTAAAAATTTTATTTTTCTTGCTTCAGATATACATATGCTGATACCGAAACAAGAACCAAGGTCAAAACAAATATCATCCCGCGTGACAAATCTATATAGATAAGCTTTCCCATGTAGTGAATTATGAATGAACCACTATAAGTAAGTAATGGCTCATAACTCTTTCTTAGCCAAATTTCAAGATAGGTCAGAGGACAGTACCACCCAAATATCTGTATCAGAACAGCAAAACCGAGGCCAGCTATATGGAATATCTTTACAGCTCGATACCTTCCTCCTATAAGGGCACCGAATATCAGAAAAACAATCCAAAGAAAATGGATAAGAACCACAAAATCTGCTGCTACCCTGTAAACCATTCTTGATAAGCCGCACTATACTCTTCCCTGTTTATAGAAAAACCTATTGAGATCAACCCCGATCAAATCCGCTGCAGTTTTCCAGCGTTCAGTTACTGGAATATCAAAGAGAATTTTATTATTCATAGGGGCGACCAACCAGCTGTCCGTCATAAGCTCATACTCGAGCTGCCCAGAAGCCCATCCCGCATACCCAAGAGCAAAGAGGAACTTTTTTGGCCCTTTACCTGCAGCGACATCTATCAGTATCTCTTTTGTTGTAGTCAGGGCAATGCCGTTACTCACCTTTATTGACGTGTAGTAACTGCCCTCAGGTGTATAGAGCATATACCCCCGTTCGGGCTTAACAGGGCCGCCATAGAACACCGGCAGGTCTATCACACTTTCTTTTATATCAAGCCAATTGAGAAAGGGTACAAAGCTGTTCAGCAGAATGCGATTGATAACGAGCCCAAGGGCACCGTCTTTAGAGTGGTCACAGATGAGAACAACAGTACGTTCAAAGTTTGGATCTTTTAACCCCGGAACAGCTATCAGAACCATGCCTGTCAGATTTTTGATATTGACATTATTCATGCTCTATCCATCTCTTTTTTACATCTCTTGATTTCAAACTTTGCAAGTTTATCACACCTCTCATTTTCAGAGTAACCATCATGTCCTCTAATCCACTCCCATTCAATCTCGTGAATATTTGAGAGACGAAAGAGGCTCTCCCAGAGGTCACGGTTGACTACCTCCTGTTTCTGGGCATTCTTCCAGTTGTTCTTAAGCCATCTAAAGATCCAGGATGTCATACCCTGAACGACATAATTTGAATCTGTAACCACCTTAACCTTGCATGGTCTTTTAAGGGCTTCAAGTGCCTTGATGACTGCTGTTAGTTCCATGCGGTTGTTTGTCGTCATGGGAGTGCACCCAGAAAGTTCCTTCTCTTTCCTGTTAGATCTCAAGATAACGCCATAACCTCCTATGCCTGGATTACCACTGCAGGCACCATCAGCAAAAATCTCTACAGAAGGTTTGTTGATCATAATCAACTCATCATGTAATCTCTAATCCCTTCTCAAGCATGACCTATGCTTTCTCATCACTGAGCTTATCCATAATTATCTTCACTTTATATGAGACTTAACGGGTAGCAGACAAAACCTTTTTGAAATATTCTACCGTTTTTTCTAATCCCTCCTCTAAATTAACCTTGGGCTGCCATTCCAATATTTTCCTTGCTAACGTGATATCGGGACATCTTCTTATAGGGTCATCCTGAGGGAGAGGTTTAAAGACTATTCTTGATCTTGAATCAATTACCTTTAAAACTTTTTCTGCTAAATCGAGAATGCTGATTTCAGAGGGATTGCCAAGATTAACAGGTCCGGTAAAATCATCAGGGGTGCCCATGAGTTTTATCAGGCCGTCGACCATGTCACCAATGTAACAGAAACTCCTCGTCTGACTCCCATCTCCATATACAGTAATATCCTCGCCCTTCAATGCCTGGATGATAAAATTACTCACAACCCTTCCATCATTAAGATGCATTCTCGGTCCATAGGTATTGAAGATTCTCGCTACCTTTATCTTTAGTTTATGCTGGCGGTGATAGTCAAAGAACAAGGTCTCTGCACAGCGCTTTCCTTCGTCGTAGCAACTACGAATACCAATGGGATTCACACTGCCCCAGTAACTTTCAGGTTGTGGATGGATAGAGGGATTACCATAGACCTCTGATGTAGAGGCCTGAAGGATCTTTATCTTGAGTCTTTTTGCAAGACCAAGCATGTTTATTGCACCGTGGACAGCAGTCTTAATGGTTTGGACAGGGTCAAACTGATAATGGATCGGAGAGGCAGGGCAGGCAAGGTTATATATTCCATCAACCTCTACAAAGAGAGGAAAGGTTATATCATGTCTTAAGACCTCAAAATAGGGATTGCTTATGAGATGTGCTATGTTACTCTTTGCCCCTGTAAAAAAATTATCCACACATAATACCTCTTTCCCTTCATTGAGTAACCCTTCGCAAAGATGACTCCCAATAAAACCTCCGCCGCCTGTTACAAGAATTCTTTTCATTTAATCCTCCTCTTGTGAGTTTATAGCGTTAATCAAGTCTATATCTTTATTTGATTATGCTTTTAATCTTCCACCCGGCCAGATTTCATCAATTGATCACATATCCATCTGTACGTAATCTCCAATGAGTTTACTACACCGACATTTCTTTGATTTGATTCTGAGGTTTAAAACTTTAATTCCTGTTTCTTCATCCTTCCAACCTTCCATAATGATCCTCGATCCTCACGATGTCATCCTCCCCCACATACTCCCCATTTTGTACTTCGATTATCTCCAGTGGAACTTTTCCGGGGTTTTCGAGCCTGTGAAGGGTAGATTTTGGCACATAGGCTGATTCATTCTCATGTATAAAAATCTCTTTATCTCCAATATTAACCTTTGCGGTTCCTTTCACAACCACCCAGTGCTCAGACCTGTGATAATGCTTCTGAAGGCTTAACCTTTCTTTAGGGTTTACTACAATTCTCTTAATCTTATACCTTTCCCCTTCTTCGAGAACAGTGTAACTACCCCAGGGTCTATAGGTAGTTACATGTTCAGATACCTCTTTCCGATCCTCCAACTTAAGCCTCTCAACAATATCCTTCACCTTCTGTGCATGTCCTCTTTTTGCTACCAATAGGGCATCGCTTGTTTCTACTACCAGAGAGTTCTGAAGGCCAATAGTAGCTATCAATCTCTTGCCGCCGATTATCATGGTTCCCTCTGTGTCCATTGCGATAACATCACCTGTCTTTACATTGCCATTTTCATCCTTATCCAAAATTTCAAATAATGCATCCCAGGAACCTATGTCATTCCAGTAAATTTCCATAGGTAGTGTCGCCACTCTGTCTGATCTCTCCAATATGGCATAGTCAATAGAAATGTTAGGCATCTCTGTAAATTTTGTTCTAAAATCCTCAAAACTCATTTCAAGGGCCTTTCCTATTTCAGGGGTATGTTTCACAAATTCTTCTTTTATCAGACCTATTTTGAAGGCAAAAATCCCGGAGTTCCAATAGTAAATGCCCTCTTTTACATATTGCTTTGCAGTCTCTTCATCCGGCTTCTCTATAAACCTCTCTACCCTATAGCCTTCTGCCCCATTATCAAATACTTTTAATCTCTCGCCCCTTTTTATATATCCATACCCTGTCTCAGGACGTGTTGGCTTAACACCAAAGGTTACCATATGACCCTCTTTAGCCATCTCCTCAGCCTGCCTTAAATATGTCCGGAACTGCTCAGTGGGTTTGATTATGTGATCACAGGGAGAAATAAACAGGACATCCTCCTCCAAGCACCCGAGTTTCTCGAGGCAATATTTAACCCCGAGTGCAATTGCCGGAGCTGTATTTCTGCTCTCAGGCTCAAGTATCAGGTGAGTAATTGGCGATGAGCACGTGATGGGTAAAGAGTTTAGTTCAGATTTAACATGGAATTTGTATTCATTGTTAGTCATGATAATTATGTCATTAGGCAATAGTGCACCCATCAATCTTTCTACTGTCTGCTGGAGAAGAGACTTGCTTCCATTCAGTTTCAAGAACTGTTTTGGATAATTCTTTCTGGACAATGGCCATAGCCTTGTACCAGATCCACCCGCAAGGATTATTGCCTTCATAAATTACCCCTTTCCCTCTTTGCCGATTTCTTACTTGGATGAACTTTTATCACTTCCTAATTATAATGCAATATATAAGTGTTTTGACATCTCCCTACCTTACTATTATAAAATGAAGAAAACAGACAAATTGACCTGCATTCAGAATATGGAGGTGTAACGATGAAGATATTGGTAACCGGTGGAGCTGGCTTTATAGGTTCTCATGTTGTTGATAGCTACATTACAGAAGGTTATGAGGTTATTGTAATTGATAATCTTTGCACCGGCAAAAGGCAGAGCCTTAATTCCTCAGCAAGGTTTTATCTCTTGGATATTAGGTCGGAGCTTTTAAAGAAGGTTTTCGAGATCGAAAAGCCAGAAATTGTTAACCATCATGCTGCTCAAATCTCTGTCCCTGCCTCTGTGGAAAACCCCCTATTTGATGCTGACGTTAACATATTAGGCCTTATCAATCTTCTCACGTGCTCTGTGAAATATGGCACCAGAAAAATAATATTCAGTTCTTCCGGTGGAGCAATATATGGGGAGGCAGAAAATATCCCCACACCCGAAGAGTATCAACCTTTCCCCTCCTCTCCCTATGCCATCAGTAAATTTGCCTCGGAGCACTACTTGAATTCTTACAGGAACAATTTTGGCCTTGATTTCACTGTTCTTCGATATGGCAACATTTACGGGCCGAGACAGATACCCCATGGCGAGGCAGGTGTTGTGGCCATCTTTATGGAGAAGCTCTTGAAGGGTGAGGTCCCTACTGTCTACCACTTCGATGGGGAACCTAATGGAATGATGAGAGATTATTGCTATGTGGAAGACGTAGCAAGAGCAAATATCCTTGCCATTGAGAGAGGTTCAGGAGAGACCTTCAATATAGGCACAGGTAATGGGGTTACAACAGCCGATCTCTATCGTAACATTCTCACCCTCATGAGAGGTTTCGGTTACGCAAAAGAACCAATCTATGACGAGCCTCATAAAGCTCCAGCAAGGCCAGGTGATATCCGAAAAAGCTGCCTTGAAACGAGAAGGGCAAAAACCCATTTTGGCTGGACTCCAGAATATGACCTGAAAGCTGGCTTGACAAAGACCCTGAACTGGCTTTTAGGTATGCCGACTAAGGGATAAGGATAATAGTTGTGCTATAATTTCTTAAGGAGCTGTATTTGATTAGAGAAATACAATATCTGAAGCCAGAGGAGCTGCCAAAAGTCCCCATCGTCCTTGAAGGTATATCATCCCGCTTTATCCGCGAAAACAGGGTCATTCCCTTAGAGCTTAAAAATAATGTATTAAAGGTCTTAATGGCAAACCCCGAGGATAAGGCAACAATCGATGCCCTCGGCGTTGCAACATCAGCAGATATCATGGTATATGCCAGTGATGCTGCGGTCCTGGATGAATATATATCCAGATTCTATGGCCAGGAATCGCAGAATATAAACAGGATAATTGAGGATATAGGTGAAAAAGGTCTTGAATTCCTGAGGGAAGAGGAAGAAGACATAGGATATCTCAAGGATTTAGCCTCAGAGGCCCCCATAATAAAGCTCGTCAACCTCTTTATCACAAGGGCTGTCGAGAGCAGGGCAAGCGATATCCATATAGAACCCTTTGAGGATGAATTGAAAGTCAGGTACCGCATAGATGGTATTCTCCAGGACGTAGAATCGGTACCAAAGAAACTCCAGGCGGCCATTGTGTCGAGGATCAAGATCATGGCGAAACTGAATATAGCCGAAAGAAGGTTACCGCAGGACGGACGTATCAGATTAAAAATAGGCGAAAAGGAGATAGATATCAGGGTATCAACAATACCTGTGCTCTACGGCGAAAGTGTCGTGATGAGGCTCCTCGATAAAGAGGGCATTGTTATAGACCTCGATCTCTTGGGATTCCCTTCCCAGACCCTTTCAGTATTCGATCAGCTCATCAAAAAGCCGAATGGCATAGTACTCGTTACGGGTCCTACAGGAAGCGGAAAGACCACGACCCTTTACGGTGCACTGGATAAGATAAATTCTCCTGACAAAAAGATTATCACCGTTGAGGACCCGGTTGAGTATCAGCTGAAAGGGGTCAACCAGATACAGGTAAAACCACAGATAGGTCTGAATTTTGCCAGTACCCTGAGGCATATTGTCAGGCAGGACCCTGATATCATCATGATCGGCGAGATTAGAGATCTTGAGACTGCAGAGATAGCCATACAATCAGCTCTTACAGGACACCTCGTATTCTCAACGTTACATACAAATGATGCACCAAGTGCGATAACAAGACTGCTTGATATGGGAGTCGAAAACTTTCTCCTCTCTTCTACCGTAAGGGGAATTCTTGCACAGAGGCTTGTCAGGGTTATCTGTCCCGTTTGCAAGGAGAGAGACCCTTCGACTTTTGACAAGGAAGAATTGACAATCCTCGGTATGGGGAGTAATGCAACCCTTTATAGAGGAAAGAGGTGTGAAAACTGTACCTTCACAGGCTACTATGGCAGAACAGGAATATTCGAGCTTCTCTCTGTCGATGATGATATACGTAAATTGATCCTGAGGAGTGCTGATTCAAACCAGATAAGGGAATCTGCGAGAATGCATGGCATGAAAACCTTGCTTGAGGATGGTGCAGAAAAAGTGAAAGCGGGTATAACAACCCTCAGCGAGGTCCTCAGGGTAACACAGGAAGTCTAAGTGGCCATTTTTTCCTATAGGGCAACCACGCTGGATGGTTCCATCATGGAGGGAGTCGTTGAGGCTGCAGATGAAAAGGCCGCTATCGAAAGACTTAAGAATACGGGGATCATCCCGTTAAAGGTCGCTGCCCCTAAAGAAGGCATTAAAAGAAGGTTTACCCTGAGGTCGTCAAGAGGCGACCTCCTTACATTCACAACAGAACTCTCCGCACTTCTCAGTGCAGGACTTCCCCTCGATAGAAGTCTCAATATACTTTCCGAAATATCCGAGAGTAAGGAGATGAAGGATATCGTCCAATCCATTCTTAAATCCATAAGAGAAGGGAGTTCTTTTTCTGATGCCCTTTCAAGGCATCCCAGGGTATTTCCAAGACTATATGTAAACATGACAAGAGCAGGCGAAGCCGGTGGGGTAATGGACGTGGTGCTGGATAAGCTGAGTGAATTTCTCGAATCTGCGAAGGAATTAAAAGAGCACATTGTTTCCGCAATGATCTATCCAGCAATTTTGACTGTGGCAGGTGGGGCGTCAATCATTATTCTTGTCACGTACGTTCTTCCAAAATTTTCTCTTATCTTTGCCGAGCTCGGGGGCTCGCTACCGTTTTCAACAAAGGTCATCCTCACTTTCAGTAATGGTCTGAAATCATACTGGTGGGTTGTCTTACTCTCAATGATAACGGGATGGATAATCTTTAAGAACTACATAAAATCTGATACAGGTAAATACAAATGGGATGCTTTCAAGCTAAAGGTAATGGGCGAGGTTATACTAAAGCTTGAGACGGCACGTTTCTGCAGAACCCTCGGCACACTTCTCAAAAGCGGGGTACCTCTCCTTCAGGCCTTAACCAATTCAAAGGATGTTATAAGCAATCGTGTGATAGCCTCTTCAATTGATGGTGTCTTAAAAGGCGCAAAGGAAGGCAAGGGAATAGCGGTTCCCCTCTCTGATGCAAATGTCTTTCCGCCCCTTGCACTATCAATGATAAAGGTCGGGGAAGAAACAGGTCAACTGGACAGCATGCTTATGAAAGTCGCTTCTACATACGAGAAAAGCCTAAAAGTAGCCGTAAAGAGATTTGTGAGTCTCTTCGAGCCTGCCGTGATTCTTGCAATGGGTCTGATTATCGGCTTCATCGTCATCTCGATGCTTATGGCCATATTCAGTATGACAGAACTACCTTTTTAAAAATGCAAGATGCAAAATACAAAATTAAAAACAGTGGCTTCACACTCTTAGAACTGATCATCGTCCTCTTCCTCATTGCGCTCATCCTCGGACTCTCTACCATCCTTTTTGTGAATATCCTGCCTTCAAGCAGGCTCAATGCAACAGCAAGAGAGATGTCGGCAACCATTAGGCATGCCAAACACCTCGCCCTCATAAACGGTGAGAAGCAGACAATCACCATAAACCTTGACTCCGGATCTTACGGGATGGAAGGTATTGTTCATAAAAATATCCCTTCTGGTATCACTATCAAGGTGATAGATCCGTTGTTAGGAGAGATTCGCAATGGGGAATACACCATTATATTTAGTGCCACCGGTGGTATAGAAGGTGGAACAATTGTATTGTCCACCAACAAAAAAACAGCGAGTATACAATTAGACCCTGTAGTCGGATCAGTGGTGATCAAATGACACGGAGACACGGAGACACGGAGACACGGAGATTGTACAGTTTCACCGTTTCACCGTTTCACCGTTTCACTGCAGCATTGAATTTCAGTAAAAGGGGGTTCACCCTCCTAGAGATTCTTGTAGCCCTTGCAATATTAGGTATTGCTATAACCATAATACTACAGCTCTTCTCTGCCAATCTGAGGGCATTATCTGTATCTGAGAATTATGTATCAGCTGTTACAAAGGCAGAGGCAAAGATGAGGGAAATACTTGACGATACTAACCTCTCAGAAAAATCATGGAGCGAGGTAACAGATGATGGGTATAGATTTGATGCTTCGATAACTGAAACATTAAAAGACAGGACAGAAAACCTCCAGGTCAGGCTATTAGAGGTTGCCCTAACAGTGCAATGGACAGAGGGCCTAAAAAAGAAGTCCCTTACCTTGAAGACAATGAAGGTTGTGAATAAACAGATATAGATGAATAATTTACAGAACAGAGATACGAAGTTTAATCTTTTTCCAATAAAAAATGGAGATTGCTTCATCGGTCGTAACGACCTCTTCGCAATGACAAATCCCCCCATTCCCCCCTTTACCAAAGGGGGGCTAAGGGGGGATTATGGCTTCACTCTCCTTGAATTAATAATTTCCATCGTACTACTCGGGATTATTATCGTAATTATAGCTGGTGCCATGAGACTCGGTTTTCGTTCTGTTGATTCAGGCGAAAAAAAAATAGAATCCCTCGAAAGAATGAGAGCGTCTTTAGATATCATTGATTCACAGATTCAGTCCCAAATTCCATTAACCTATGATGAGGAAGGAGAGAGAAAATATTACTTTACCGGGGAAAAGGAATCCCTCCAGTTTTCAACAAACTACTCTATCTGGGGTGGTCAGAAAGGTTATGTGATAGTCACATACGAAGTTTCATCAGAAGGTGATGGAAAACCAGTTTTATATGCATCAGAAAATATTGTGGGTATAGAAGGCAGTAGAGTGACAAAACTTTTAGATGCCTTCGATGCTATCTATTTTGAGTATTACTATAAGGACATTACAGCAGAAGAAGGAAATTGGGTCGAGCAATGGACAGACAGTTCCACTATTCCGGAAAAGATAAAGGTGCACCTCGTCACCGGAGAGAGAGACCTTTCCATTATTATTCCTGTCAGGATAGGGAAGTCAATGATGCAAACATTATCAGGAGAGATGGGAGAGACAGAACCGCTAGAGTAGGATGCGATATAAACAAACAGGGCATGGATAATCTGAAAAAAAACAGGGAAGCTACAATATCAGAATCAGAGGAAGGGATTGCCCTACTCATGGTATTATGGGTATTAACCATCCTGATGGTCCTTGTCTTTTCCTTTTCCTTTATGACAAGTACCGAAACTTATTCTACCTTATCTTTCAAGGAAAGAGCAGAAAAGGAATTCCTCGCTGAGGCAGGTATAGAAAGAGGCATCATGGAACTTTTCTACAGAAATATAAATAAAAACCAGGCTGTTGTCCTCGAAGGACATGAAGTATGGAAAATAGATGGCACATCCTATAAAAGCCAGATGGGAGAGGGAGAGTATTCTGTCAGGATTACGGACGAGTCAGGGAAGATAAACATAAATGGAATAACTGATGCAAACTCAGATATTTTAAGAAATCTTTTCAAAAACTTAGGGATTCCGGAAGAAGAGGTTAATACAATCGTAGATTCTATACTTGACTGGAAAGACCCAGATGACTTACACCATCTCAGCGGTGCTGAGAGTGATTATTATATGTCTCTGCCAACCCCTTATAAGGCAAAGAATGCAAATTTTGAAACCGTAGAGGAACTCTTACTGGTAAAGGGAATGACCCCTGAGATTCTTTACGGGAATGGGGAAAAGAAAGGTGTTATAGATTTCTTAACAGTCAATTCGAATTTGAATATGACCAAAATTAATGTTAATGCAACACCAAAAGAGGTTTTAATTGCAATTCCGGGCATTACCCCCGAGATTGCTGATGGAATCATAAGTTACAGGGAGCATGACGAGATTAAGAACCCTGGGGATGTGGGAATTCCCGGGGAAAGTGTGCCATATGTTACTTTTACAGACTCCAGTACATTTACCATTGACGCTGTTGGTCACAAGGAAAATACAAGGGCTGGCTTCGACATCAGGGCAACTGTTATCATTGAAGGGAATAACAACTATAGGTATGTCTATTACAAAAGTCCTGCAAACAGAAAACAATGACAGGAACGATCGTTATTAAAAAATTGACAACCCTTGCTTCAACTTCCTCAACATTCCTGAGGAGGATCGGGAGACCTGTATGGAGGGTGCTAACCTTCAGTCCTTCGGATAATATAATCTCACCGAAAAAGGCCCTCTGTGTCTCTATTGAGAAGGGTGCTTTGTCTGTAGTCTTAGGCTCAAGATTCTTATCAAAGATTAAAATAAAGGGTTCCAGAAGATACTCTTTTGAGGAAGACAGATATCCGCAACCAGAAGGCCTTGCCTCTTCTGTAGCTTTAGCCATCAATGATCTTGGAGCAGCCAGAACAGATGTGACACTGAGCATTCCAAAGGCATGGGTTATTATTAAGACCGCAGAGTTCCCATCCACGGTTAAAGAAAACCTCGCCAATGTCCTCTCCTATGAGTTAGACAGGTTGACCCCTTTCAATTCAGAAGATGCACTCTATGACTTTAGGATACTGAAGGAAGAAGCAGGGAAGCTCATTTTATTGGTTATGGCAGCAAAGGCTGATCTGATAAAGCAGTATATTGATGCCCTGAGGGAAAGGGGTACAGATGTCAGCAGAATATCAGTCAATCTCTCAGGCATGGGTACTCTCTGTCGATATATTGACAGGGAGACTGATTCTATCTTTGTTGAGATAAATGAAAATGAATATGAAGGTGCTTTATTCCTTGATGGTTCCATAACTGGCACCTTAACTGGCAGTTTCTCCACAGAGAGCGAGAAATCTAAGACAGACACAATTTCGGGAGAAATCCAATCCCTTTTGGATGCCGCCAAAAAACAGGACAGGTCACCCCAGATTGTATTACTTTTAAAGGACACAAATCCTTCTTTTAAGGAGATGCTAAAGCTTCAGATAAATCTGCCTATAAAAATACTGGATGAGACAGATATAAAGCTCAGACCCCCAGGACCTCAAAAGGGAGTTACCTACACTGCCACTGGTGGGGTCGTGGAATCATTATGGCCAAAGGCAACAGGACTGGACCTCCTTAAAAAGGGCCGTTATGAAAAACAAAAGACCCCCTTCGCCCTTACAGCAGCACTCATACTTACAATCCTTGTCTTGGGGATTCTCTATATGGTTGCCCCTCTCCGAATTGAAAAGAAGAGGATCGAGGAGATTGACCGACAGATAATGCTGAGAAAGGAAGATGTGAAAAAGGTTGAGGCTCTTAAAAAAGATATAGAAAACTTGGATAATGAAGTCTCCTCAATAAACAACTTCAAAGGAAATAAGCCAATGGTCCTCAATGTACTGAGAGAGCTCACAACCACCCTTCCCCCGTCCACCTGGCTGACGAGGATGAAAATTACAGAGACAACTGCTGATATGGAAGGGTATGCAAGCTCTGCCACTGGTCTTCTGCCAAAGCTCGAGGCATCCAAATATTTCAGAAAAGCTGAGTTTGCATCTCCAACATTCAGGGATGCAAGACAGAATGCTGACAGGTTTATTATAAAGATGGAGATAGAGGGAACAAAAATAGAAGCTCCTCAAAAAACTGGAGGAGAGGAACCAGACGATGAAGAAGACTAAGACACTAATAGTCTCTATACCTTTCATGATCATTCTTATGGGGCTTCTTATATACCAATATGGGTATTTGAGGGTTCGGTCAGAGTTAGCTACGATTAAAGAAGAGCAGGCTATAAAGACAAGGACCCTTGAAAAATATATCAACCTGATCTCAGAGAAACCTGCTTTAGAAGAGAGACTTACCTCTCTGAAAGAGGCAAGAAAAGCTGATGACTCAAAGCTCATAGAGGGTCAAACGCCTTCTCTTGCAGCAGCACAACTGCAGGAAATAGTGAAGAGCACCATTACCGGAAGGGGAGGAACAATTTCCAGCGAAAGAGTCGGAAAACCTGAAGACCGCGGTAAATTCAAGGTTATAACTGTCAGTGTAGATGCCGTAATACCAGATGCAAGGGCACTCAGCGAAATTCTTTATTCCATCGAGACGAGGACACCCTATCTCGTTGTAAAAGAACTCGATGCAAGAGTAAGAAACTATAGGGATCCGAGAGACCTTATGGTAAAATTAGATGTATCATCCTTAACAGGTGGAAGATAATATGAACAGATTAAACCTTCTCTTGAGAAATATGAACCTGCTGAATATCATTCTGATTGTTTCCGTCTTCTTGTTGGCCGATTATGTAGTTCTTCCCCTGCTCAATGTAAAAGTAAAGTATATTCCGGCTACTTCAAAAAAAGTATTTACTGTTAAAAAAGAAGAGTCCGCTCAGAGCCAGACTCCATCTCCCTCAGACTTCACGATTATCGCTGAGCAGAATCTCTTTCATCCTGAAAGGAAAATCCCTCCTGAGAAAAAAGAAGAAGCCCCTCTGCCAAAACCAGAGTTTGTCCTTTATGGCACATTAATAACAGATAACGTGAGTTTCGCATATTTAGAGGACAAAAAATCACCACGCTCCACACCGGGGAGAGGAAAGAGGCAAACAGCCCTGAAAAAGGGTGACACCATGAGTGGTTTTACACTGAAAGAGATAGACCATGATAAAGTAGTCATGGTGAAGGGAGAAGAAACGTTAATTGTGAAAGTTATAGACAGCAATGTAAAAAAGGACAGAGAGATCGGTTCTACTCCCACTTCTGTGACTACTCCGACAGCCCAGGTACAGCCCGCTCCTGGTGGACAGCAAATCCAGAGACCTTCGACAACCCCTCCCAGATTTGACCAGGCAGTAAAACCGAGCAAAACACCATATCGACCTCGCTAAGATACAAGAGGTATAAGAACCTGAACTTTAAGGTGAAGGGGATTTGGAAGATGAACCTTTTCCCTGGCCTTTTACCCTTTCTTTTAGGAATTCCTCTATCTTTATCTCCTTCGTTCTCTTCTCAAACCTGTCAATATAACCAGAGGTAACACCCTTAGCCTCTTCCAGGGTTTTCATAACATGAGGCGTAATAAGGATAATGAGTTCATTCCTTGTTTTTTCATTCACGGTGCTGCCGAAAAGATAACCGAGGATGGGAATCTTGCTAAGAAAAGGTATACCAGTTCTCGATTGAGCAGTGTCTTCTCTTATAAGGCCACCAATAATGATCGTCTGGCCATCTTGCGCAACGAGATTTGTTTGTGCTTCTGTCTTATTTATGGACGCAAACGCTTGTCCAGCTATTGACACATTATCTCCGAGTGAGGAAACCTCCTGAGATATTTCGAGAGAAACCAGCCCACTCTCATTAACCTGTGGTTTCACCTTAAGTATGATCCCAATGTCTTTATACTGAACACTGGATGTAATTGCGCTGGGTACTTCCGTTGTTGCCAACGGGGTCGTCGTTGTTGAAGTTGCAAGGGGAATCTGTGATCCAACCTGGATACTCGCCTCACGGTTATCTGATACAAGGATATGAGGGGATGCAAGAATCTTGGCTTTACCCTCATATGCAAGGGATTGAAGCAATAGTTTGACCTGATTTTGGGCATCAAAAGCCGTGAATGTGAAGTTCGGAGGTATCGGCTTGCCCGCGATACGAGCATCAAGTTGCAAAGGACCTTTGAGATTAACGGTATCATTATTCCCAAAGGGTTTCAACCCAGTTATTTTAATCTCATTCTGTATTATCCATTGCAGCCCAAAATCCAGTGTGTCTGTAAGGTCTACCCGAACAATAAGCGCTTCAATCACCACCTGTCTCGGGACAATGTCAATCTTCTTTATTGCCTCTGTTATGGTCACAAAATCTTCGGGTGTTGCGAGTATTATTACTGAATTTGTCACCTCATCAGCAAATATCTTTGTAACTTCAGATACAAGAGCTTCTTCCCCTGTCGTCCCTGAAGGAGTCGGCTGGCTTGGAGCAGGTGAAGGTGATGGTGTTTTTGCCGCTGTCGTTGGTTTTGCCGCTGCTGGTGCTGAAGGCTTTGCACCAAGGAATATCTGTTGAAGCATGGCAGCAACATCCTTTGCCTTACTGTTCTGAACCGGATAGACAAAAACCTGCGGTCTAGCCAACTTTAGCTTTTCGCTATCGAAGATCTCCACAACCTGAAGCAGTCTTTTTATATTGGCATCCGTATCTGCGATTATTAGGAAATTAGGTGGGACATCAAGAACCGCACCGCCCTGCGAGAGTAAAGGTGTAAGGATTTTTATCATCTCTGATGAACCTATATATTGGAGTTGCACTACCTGAACAATAGCGATACCCTTTAATTCAACTGATTTAGGATCTCTCCCGAAACGTATAGGGGCTGGCTCCTTAGGGATATCAGCAATAGATATAATCCTGTAAAGACCCGATTCTTCAACAACAGCGATACCATTCAGTCTGAGGATGATCTCCATGACAGGAAGAACTTGATCCTTGGGAATAGGTGTAGTTGTCCTGAAATTGACTCTCCCTCTTATCTTTGGATCCACGATGTAATTGACTTTAAGCACCTCGCCGAAGATCGTCTGGATCACTTCATAGACGTCAGCGTCATCGAAAAAGAAACTTACGTCTGCTGGCTTCTTTTCAGCCTTTGGTGGGATTGTTTTAACAGGAGCCTCCTCTTTAACTTCAGGGGGTTTTCCCTCTGCAGATGGTTTTGCCTCTACTGGAGGTTTTGCCTCTGCAGGTAGCATTTGCTTGCCAGGAGTCTCCGATTGTGTTTCAGGCGGTTTTGTCACTGCTGGTGGTGCCTGAACCTCGCCCTCGTCTTCATCCTCATCAGCCTGTGCAATCAGTTGAGTTTTATGAGATGGAAGACCAGACTTTTGTTCGGCACAGAGCATTGAACCGATTTCTGAAACAAAACTGACAAAGGAAATTATAATTATAAGGAGAAGGAGATCCTGTAATCTCCTATGCCTTTGGTTTCTCATTGCTGGTTTTAAGATAATGTATTTCCTTACCTATGTCAATAGAACTGAGCGCTTGTGTAAAGGCAAAATAGAAATGTCCTAGAACTGAGCGCTTGAGATATTGATTATGCCATGCCATAATGAATGAAATTCAAAACACCTTGAGAAAATAAAGTTAACTGATAGGAAGGAATATTGAAGCTTCATGCCCTCACGATTTCAGAGATTAGAGATCTGCTCGATAAAAAAGAGATCTCTGTTAAAGATTTAGTCAAATCTATCTATGAGAGGATAGAGACTGTTGATAACCGTGTAAAGGCTTTCGTCACTACGACAGAAGAAAAAGCCTTGAAGATGGCTGACGAAGTTCAGGCAAAAATCAATGAAGAGACAAGGAAAAAAGAATTCTTACTCGGGATCCCTCTCGCCATCAAAGACAATATCTGCACAAAAGGGATCCTGACAACCTGTTCATCAAAGATATTATCCAACTTCATACCACCCTATGAAAGTACTGTTACATCAAGGCTGATCAATCAGGGGTATATCCTTATCGGGAAGACAAACATGGATGAATTTGCCATGGGCTCATCAACAGAAAATTCAGGCTTTCATATCACAAGGAATCCCTGGGATCTGGAGAGGATACCAGGAGGTTCAAGTGGTGGTTCTGCAGCAGCAGTTGCCTCAGATGAATGCATTGCAGCATTAGGCTCTGATACAGGGGGCTCAATAAGACAGCCTGCTGCTTTTTGTGGAATTGTCGGATTAAAGCCAACGTACGGCAGGGTATCAAGATACGGCCTTGTTGCTTTTGCATCATCCCTTGACCAGATAGGACCTATCACAAAGAATGTGAGAGATACTGCAATAGTAATGAATACTATCTCAGGCCATGACCCCTATGACTCTACATCAGCGCCTCTGCCCATGCCTGATTTCACAGCAGCCCTCGGAAAAGACATCAAGGGACTGAAATTAGGTGTGCCAAAGGAATACTTTATTGAAGGTATGGAAAAGGAAGTCGAGGTCCTCGTTAAAGAGGCAATAAAAAAACTCGAAGCCCTTGGTGCAATCCCTGTTGAGATATCTCTGTCACATACGGGCTATGCCGTTGCAACATACTATATCCTTGCTACATCAGAGGCCTCTTCTAACCTTGCACGATATGATGGAGTGAAATACGGCTTCAGAGCAGGTGGCAAAGATCTCATGGATATATATATGAATACGAGGGCTCAGGGATTTGGCGCAGAGATAAAGAGGAGAATCATGCTCGGCACGTATGCCCTTTCATCAGGATACTATGAGGCATATTACAAGAAGGCTCAGCAGGTAAGGACACTCATCAAGCAGGATTTCGAGAAGGCATTTCAGGAAGTAGACATTATCGTCACACCCATATCCCCTACTGCAGCATTTAAAGTGGGGGAGAAGACTGCAGACCCTCTCCAGATGTATCTATCCGACATATTCACGATTTCTGTTAATCTTGCCGGGGTACCTGGGATTTCCATACCGTGCGGATTTACAACAAAGAATCTACCCGTTGGGCTACAGCTCATCGGAAGGCATTTTGATGAAGAATCTATTCTGAAAGTCGCATACGCCTACGAGCAGGCAACAGAATGGCATACGAGGAGACCTAACCTATGAAATACGAAGTGGTTATCGGTCTTGAGGTCCATGCACAGATGCTAACGGAGGCAAAGATATTCTGCAGTTGTTCTACAAAATTCGGCTCGGAGCCGAATACTCAGACATGCCCTGTATGTATCGGTATGCCCGGGGTGCTGCCTGTTTTAAATAAAAAGGCCCTTGAGTTTGCCATAAAATCGGGGCTTGCAATGGACTGTAACATTTCTTCCTATAGTCGATTTGCAAGAAAAAATTACTTTTACCCTGACCTTCCTAAGGGGTACCAGATCAGCCAGTATGAACTTCCAATATGCGAGCATGGATCTGTAGAAATAGTCATTGATAGAGAAATAAAGAAGATCGGTATTACCAGAATCCATATGGAAGAAGATGCAGGGAAAAACATCCATGAGTCCGCTCCGCCTAAGGCGGACGGAGGAAATTATAGCTTTGTAGATTTAAACAGGGCTGGAGTCCCTCTCATGGAAATAGTCTCAGAACCGGATATCAGAAGCCCAAGGGAAGCTGTAGAGTATATGAAAAAATTGAGAGCAATCCTCCAATATCTTGGAGTCTGTGATGGGAATATGGAGCAGGGCTCACTTCGGTGTGATGCGAATGTATCTCTAAGACCTGTCGAACAAAAGGAATTCGGTGTAAGAACAGAGATCAAAAATCTCAATTCTTTCAGATTTGTTGAGAAGGCCCTTGAGTACGAGATAGAGCGGCAGAAGAAGATACTCGACGAGCGTGGGAAGATTGTTCAGGAGACAAGGCTATGGAATTCGGAGAGAGGGATAACAGAATCCATGCGAACGAAAGAAGAGGCCCATGACTACCGCTATTTCCCTGAACCGGACCTTGTACCCATAACCGTTGACCAGAGATGGATTGACGATATAAAGAAATCCCTGCCAGAGCTCCCTGATACAAAGAGAGAACGGTTTGTCTCTGAATACGGACTTCCAGAATATGATGCTGACCTGCTTACATCAGAAAGGCATCTCGCCGATTGGTATGAGGAGGCAGTCAGGCTCGGAGGACAGCCCAAGGCTGTCTCGAACTGGATTATGGGTGAGCTCATGAGATTATTAAAGGAAGATGATAAATCGATCGAGGAGTGTCCATTGAAACCGAAACAGCTCGCTGACATGTTCAAGCTTATTGACAGGGGCACTATTAGCGGTAAGATTGCAAAGACAGTCTTTGAAGAGATGTATAAGACCGGGAAGGATGCGGAATTTATTGTGAAAGAAAAGGGCCTCATACAGATAAGTGACGTAGGCGAAATCGAAAAGATTGTTGACGATGTCATTGCAAAGAATCCAAAAGAAGTTGCACGGTATAGAGCAGGTGAAGAGAGACTCTTAGGGTTTTTCGTCGGTCATGTCATGAAGTTGACAAAAGGCAAAGCAAACCCTCAGATGGTAAATGAGTTATTGAAAAAAAAGCTCTCGGGCTCGCATCCTTGATTTTATATCTACCTTTTCATTAATCTTAATAAAGACCGTGACACGTAATCCGTAATGTGTGATGTGTAATAAAGTAATAAATATTTTATTTTGACTCGTTACGAATCGCTCATTGCGTATTACGATGAGTGGAGAGATGTCCGAGAGGCTGAAGGAGCACGACTGGAAATCGTGTGTGGGGTCTTAAAAACCTCACCGAGGGTTCAAATCCCTCTCTCTCCGCCACTAACGACAGTTATAATTTATCAGTTAAGAATTAAATATCCTGAATCTTTAGAAACTTTAAACCTCCAACGGTAGTTGGATGTTTTTTCGCAGTCAGGGAAGGGCACTATGCAACGGGTTGGTGTGAACCCCGTCAGATCCGGAAGGAAGCAGCGGTAAGCATTTTATCTGTGTGACATAGCCGGTCTTTTCCTGGCTGCCAAAAAGACAAAAACACATCACGTTTTACACCTAACGAAAAGAGACATGAGCTATTTAGTACTGGCAAGGAAGTGGAGACCTCAAGGGTTTGATGACCTCATCGGCCAGGAACCCATAATCCGAATTCTTAAAAATTCAATAGATCAAGGAAAGGTTGCACATGCCTATCTCCTCTCTGGCCCGAGAGGCGTAGGGAAAACTTCAACAGCAAGGATACTCGCAAAGGCGCTGAACTGCAAAAATGGTCCAACATCTAACCCGTGTGGCATGTGTGCATCATGTATATCAGTAACAGATGGTTATTCAATTGATGTGATGGAGATAGACGGTGCATCAAACAACAGCGTCAATGACATAAGAGACCTCCGGGAAAGGGTCAAATATGCACCCTCAGGAGGAAGATACAAAGTCTATATCATTGACGAATCTCATATGCTCTCGGATGCTGCATTTAATGCCCTCCTGAAAACCCTCGAAGAACCACCACCCCATGTTGTTTTTGTCCTTGCTACAACAGCTTCGAAAAAGATTCCACCGACAGTGCTTTCCCGCTGTCAACATCTTCCTTTCAGGAGAATACCCAGTCAGGAGATAAAGGAGAGAGTGAAAAAGATATCCCTTGCCGAGAATATAAACATCTCTGGCCCTGCGCTGGAACTGATTGCAAGGGCTGCTGATGGGAGCCTCCGGGATTCACTCACAATCTTGGATCAGCTCTCATCCTTCTCATCTGATATAAAGGAGTCTGATGTCAAAGACTTACTGGGGATAACAGACTTCGGACTCCTCTCCCAGATTTCAGTGGCCCTTATTGAAGGGAAGAGAGAGGAAATATTAAGGATTGTAGAGGAACTCGTTGAACAGGGCACCGATATCAAATCCTTTGTAAAAGAGCTCGTCCAGCTCTTCAGAGACCTGCTTGTCTCGAGTGTCATAAAAAGGCCAGAGGAAGTACTCGATTTAGCTAAAGAAGAGATAGATGTGATTAAAGATATCGTGGGCAGGACATCTGAAGACCAGCTCACCCTTCTCCTCTCAGAAATACTGAAGGCAGAAATGGATGTGAGAAATGCATCAGCACCACGGCTTGCTCTTGAGATGTCTCTCATCAAGGCAAGTTTCTTGAGCAGTATAAGACCCTTGAAAGAAATCTTGGAAAACATAGAGGCATATACAAGAGATTCATTGCCTGAAATCAAAAAGTCTGTCCCCCCTGAATATGAACCAAAGCAACATAAATGTCATGCTGACCCTTGCCCTGAATCCCCTGAACTTGATTCAGGGTCAGGGTCTACGATTTCAGCACCCAATGAGGCTTTGAAAGCAGAGGCCATGAATCAAGTTCAGGGCAAGGTTCAGGATGACAGACAGAGAGTTCCCCCTGAATACGAATCAGAGGGTTTCTGGGAAAAGGCTATAAAGAAGATAGATACACCCCTTGCCTCTAAGCTATCAAGGGCGGAGTTTAAACTCACGGGAGATGAACTGAAGATCATTCTCAATGGTGGTGACTCGCTCTTTGCTGATTCTATTAGAAAAAATTCCCAAATGATAGAAAGGATTTTCTCAGAAGAAATCGGGACAAAGGTAAAGATAAAGATAGAGACGGTAAAGGAAAAGAGAATACCCAAAAAAGACCTGAAGGAAAAGGTGATGGGAGAGCCAATAATTAAAGAGGCCCTTGAACTCTTTGAAGGAAGGATTACAGATGTAATTCCGATAACAGAGCAGAGAGGGCAGAACACAGGAGGAGGAGATGTCGAAAAAGATGTTCGGAAACATAATGCGTGAGGCCCAGAAGCTTCAGGCCGAAATGATGAGAATGCAAGAAGAGGCAAAAAACAAGACCGTTGAAGCAACAGCTGGAGGCGGCATGGTCACTGCTGTTGCAAACGGTGCAGGTGAACTCGTATCACTGAAGATAGAGAAAGACGTTGTGAATCCTGATGACGTTGAAATGCTCCAGGACCTCATCATTGCAGCAGCAAATGAGGCTTTACGCCGTGCTCATGAGATGGTCAACAGTGAAATGTCAAAATTGACAGGAGGACTACAGCTTCCGGGACTCGGAGGGCTGGGGAATCTTTTTGGGAAATAACAAAATCTAATAGGATCGTCATTCCCGCGAAAGCGGGAATCCAGAAAGGCAAAGAGACTGGATTCCTGTTTTCACAGGAATGACAAATTGTTTAGAGTTCGTCATTATTCGAATGGCCCAAGGAATTATAGAGAATCTTATCACTGAGCTCATGAAGCTTCCCGGCATAGGAAGAAAAACCGCACAGAGGCTTGCATTCTTCATACTCTCGATGCCCGAGGTCGACGCAAAGAGTATCGCAAGGGCAATAAATGAAGTAAAAGATAAGGCGAGATTCTGCAGTGAGTGTTTCAATATTACAGAGGCTGAGGTTTGCAGTATATGTAGTAACAGCTCAAGGGACAGGAGGAAAATCTGTGTCGTGGAGGAACCGAGCAATATAATCGTTATTGAGAGGACAGGTAGTTATAAAGGGCTTTACCATGTACTTCTCGGCGCCCTCTCTCCAATAGATAGCATGACCCCCGACAAGCTAACGATAAAGGAACTTATAGGAAGAATAAAGAAAGACGAAATAAGAGAGGTTATCCTTGCAACAAATCCGAATACCAAGGGCGAGATGACTGCCCAGTATATCAGGGAGCTCCTGAAACCCTTTGACATTAAAGTCACGCGCATTGCGTATGGCCTACCTATGGGTGGGGATATCGAGTTTGCGGATGAGGTTACGCTCGGTAAGGCCCTCGAGGGAAGAAGAGAGATGTAGATAATTTTTATTCCTTTACCATTCATAATTATTTGTAAGACCATGGAGGGATATAGTATTTGCTCCGAAAATGAATTATCAAATCCCCCCTCACCCCCCTTTTCTAAAGGGGGGTGAGGGGGGATTACTGATTTTCATGCTCCTTTGTGAGCCAAAGGCTCATGATAGTTTAAGCGGATTCTTTTGCCGATGATCAGATAGTATTTTTATGAAAATCTCTGTAAGGGTTAAGCCAAATGCGAAACAGGAAAAGATCGAAAAGGTAGGAGAGAAGGATTTTATTGTATGTGTTAAGGAAAAGCCTCAGGAGGGGAAGGCAAACCAGGCGGTGATAAGGGTATTGGCTGAGTACTTTGACGTTTCAAAATCTGAGGTGATTTTATTGAAGGGTCAGACAGCAAGGGAAAAGGTCTTCGAGATAAAGAAACTATAACCTATAACCTAAAACCAGCGATAAAAGATGTCATTGCGAGTGAAACGAAGCAATCTCAAAGCTTGAAGGCTTACAAGCTGGCAGGCGAAAAAAGAGAGATTGCCACGCACCCTTCGGGTGCTCACAATGACAATGTAGACAACGCTTCCAGTATCTCATCAACGGATTCGGGTATAAAACTATCAATGTTCGCAACCGCTTATCTTCTCACACCAATTTTTTGCCTTAGAGAGAATTTCTGATTCATCGGCTGTCATAAGTTTTCCGTCGTTAACAACCACCTTCCCATCTACCATTACCACCTCAACATCTGAAGGTCTCATTGAATATACTATGTGAGAATAAATGTTATACATTGGTACAAGATGTGGTTTATCGAGATTAGCCATAACAAGGTCTGCAGCCTTACCTTCTTCAATACTCCCGGTAAACTTTCCAAGACCTAAAACTTCCGCTCCCCACCTCGTAGCCATAAGAAGGGCCGTTTTAGCATCCAGGGCGGTAGGGTCTCCTGATACAGCCTTGTGAAGCTTTGCAGCTGTAGACATCTCACTCAGGATATTCAAATCGTTATTGCTTGCAGCACCATCGGTACCAAAGGTAACCTTTACTCCGGCTTTCAGCATCTTGACTACAGGAGCGATCCCCGAAGCAAGTTTGAGATTACTCTCAATGCAGTGAGACACGCCAACCCCCCTTCTGGCAAGGATTTCAATCTCATGATCTGTTAACCAGACACAATGAGCAGCAAGTACCCTTTCATCAAGAAAGCCGAGGCTTTCGAGATATTCTACAGGCATCATACCGTGTCTGTTTCTAATCTCCTCCATCTCCCACTTTGTTTCGGAAAGATGTATATGAATCGGGATATCATGAGTATTAGCAATACGTTTCGCCACCTTCAATGTCTCGGTGCCACATGTATAAAGTGCATGAGGGGCAATACAGGGAGTAATCAAGCTGTCTCCCTTGCAGTTTTTTATAAAGGATTCTGCATTATGAAAATACTCATCTAAAGTACGGGCAGACTTTGTCGGAAAATCAAGAATGCCAGCCCCTAAGACAGCCCTCATGCCAACCCTCCTTGAAGCCTCAGCTGCAGCATCCTCATGGAAGTACATATCGTTGTACGTTGTAATCCCTCCCTTAAGCATCTCAAGACAGGCAAGCTCAACAGCATCTGAGATAAATTCAGGACTAAGCCATCTATTCTCTGCTGGCCATATATGATTCTCGAGCCATTCCTTTAAGGGCTGGTCATCGGCTATCCCTCTGAAATAGACCATTGCTGCATGGGTATGGGTATTGATCAACCCCGGAAATACAACACTGTGTCTCCCGTCAATTACTAACCTTGGGGCATATCTTCCGATAATCTCTTGAGAGGTCCCAACCTTGAGTATCTTGGTGTCCTTGATAGCAATTGCACCATTCTCAATAACAGCGAGACCTCCATCCATTGGGAGGATATAATCAGCACGAATAATGTAATCAACATTTATCACTTTCTTCAGTTTTTATCACTAAAAGTTGCTTTCTCAGATGGTTGATCAAAAGGATTCAAGAGGTCGAGGATTCTAGGATTCGAGGTTTGAGTCCCGAAAGCTTTCGGGATCAATTGAATCCTTGACCACTCGAATCCTTGAACCCTCCGTTATGCTCTTTCAATCAGCCTTTCCGCTATCTGTACTGCATTCAGGGCAGCTCCCTTCCTGAGATTATCTGCAACTATCCACATGTTGATACCTTTTTCTATAGATTCGTCCTCTCTAATCCTTCCAACATATGTCTCGTCCTTGCCAGCTACATCGATAGGAAGGGGATAGACGTTCTTATGGGGGGCATCAAAGACCAGTACACCTGGGGCATTTGAAAGAATCGCTCTCACCTCATTGGCATTGAGTTTTTTCTCTGTCTCTATATTTACACTCTCCGAATGGCCTCTGAATACAGGCACCCTCACCGTTGTTGCCGTTATCCTTATTGAGTTATCTCCCAGAATCTTCCTCGTCTCATTCACCATCTTCATCTCTTCTTTCGTATAGTCGTTCTCAAGAAACTTATCTATATGAGGAAGGACATTAAATGCTATCTGATATGGGTAGACATTACATTTGGCTTCTCTGAAATTGAGCAAATCCGTTGTCTGCAGTAAAAGTTCATCCATAGCGTTCTGACCAGTCCCTGAGACAGACTGAAAGGTCGTTACGACAACCCTTTTTATCTTTGCCACATCATGTATTGGCTTTAATACAACCACCATCTGTATTGTGGAGCAGTTCGGGTTCGCTATGATGCCTTTATGCCATTTCAGATCACCGGGGTTAACCTCTGGTACAACAAGTGGAACCTCTGGATCCATCCTCCACTGGCTTGAATTGTCAATCACAACACAGCCTGACCTGACAGCCACAGGCGCCCATAACTTTGACCTCTCTGCTCCAGCAGAGAAAAGGGCAATATCTATACCTTCAAAAGAATTCTCTTTCAAGGTTTCAACAGGAACCTCCGTACTCCTGAACTTCATGGCCTTCCCTTCAGAGCGCTCTGATGCAAAAAGTCTAAGACTTTTAACGGGGAAATCTCTTTCCTCAAGCGTTGTAATCATCTCGTTGCCAACAGCTCCAGTTGCCCCCACAACAGCAACGATATACTCATCTTTCTCCTTGAGCATCTTCTCAATCCCTCCTCGTATTTGATTAATTTATCATAATTTTATCTAAAAGTTCTATCCGCCATTATCTATCCCTTGTTATTTAGAAAATCAGAGAAGGATATAGTATTCGAGCGGATTTATCCCGAAAGCTTTCGGGATACCTCGGAGTCCCGACTTAAGGTCGGGACGAGAATGAGCGAAAATACTATACCCTTCCCTTTGGTAGAGGGTAGAACGACTTTGAATAAGATACTATTTGAAATAAGTATTCCTTTTGATTTACCATTATCCTAAATCTTAGGAGGAAAAATTTGATAAAACCTGATGAAAAAGAAGGCCTGCTCAAACTTCATATTGATGAGAAGAGAGAAAAATCGAAGTCTGTTATAAGAGAGGCAATAAAGAGATTTAGTATTGAGGCAATGGCGGTAGCCATAACCGGAGGTAAGGATAGTACTACAAATCTGTGGTTATTCAAGCAGGTCTGTGACGACATGGGAATCAAACTACCTGCGTGTATGTTCATCGATGAAGGAGATGTCTTTGATGAAATAAAGGAATTCGTACATTACATCAAGCAGTCATGGTCTCTTGAGATAGCCTACTTAAAGAATGAGGATGTAAGCTCGAAGGCAACAGGCATTGGAGACATCATAAAGATATCATCTCTCAATGAGACCAATCAGGCTGCGCTTAAAGAGACAGGGGTTGAACATGAATTCGCCTTTATCCCTGATTCTCCAATCTGCAATCACTTGATGAAGACTATTCCCATGAGAGAATTTATCATTAAAAATAAGCTCAGAGCATTATCAACAGCTATAAGATGGGATGAACAGGAAGCAAGAAAGGAGGAAGAACACTTCAGTCCAAGAGATAACCCTGAGCATATAAGGGTTCATCCTATCCTCCATTTCAGAGAGCGGGATATCTGGATAGCCATATTCAAATATGACATACCTTTCAATAGGCTTTACAAGCTGGGATATCGGTCTCTTGGAACTAAAAATGCTACGGGCAGAGCCTCAGATATACCGGCATGGATGCAGGATCTTGAAAACACAACGGAAAGAGTAGGCCGAGGACAGGATAAAGAGCAGGTTATGGAACAATTAAGAGCACTCGGGTACATGTAGGCATATGTTCAATATCTTTAAGAAACGGAGAAAAGACAAGAGTGTCGTAGTTATTGGGCTGGACGGTGTGCCTTACACCCTTCTTGTTGATTATATGGAGAGGGGCATCATGCCTGAATTTTCACAGCTATGCAAGAATGGCAAACTCTACAGGATGAAATCTACCCTGCCAGAGGTATCGTCAGTGGCCTGGAGCAGCTTTATGACAGGTAAGAACCCGGGCGAACACGGCATCTTCGGCTTCATGGAAATAGACAGGCAAAGTTACGAATACATATTCCCTAATTTTAACTCCCTTAAAGAACAACCGGTATGGGAGAGAGAAGATATAAAAACCGTTGCCTTTAATATCCCACAAACGTATCCTGCAAGGCAGATGAATGGCATAATGGTCAGTGGCTTTGTCGCCATAGACCTCAAGAAGGCTACCTATCCCGAAAGGGTTTTCAATTACCTCAATGGGATGGGTTACAGAATTGACGTCAATGCCAAGCTCGCAACAGAAAACCCTGAAGCCTTTTTTAAAGACCTTTTTGACACCTTTGAGAAAAGAAAAAAGGCTATTGAATACCTCTATGACAATGAGGACTGGCAGCTATTCATCGGCACCATTACCGAGACAGACCGTCTTCATCACTTCTTTTTTGATTCTGCACGTGAGGGAAAGTACTTTGATATCTTCGAGAAATATTATAGAGAACTTGACAGCTTTCTCGGCTTCATAGCAAAAAAGGCAGCAAAAGATGATGCGGTTTTTCTTACCTGTTCAGATCATGGGTTTACCCCTATCAAGACGGAGGTTTACATCAATAGATGGTTAATAGAGAATGGCTATCTAAAACTGGACAATCCAGAAGGATTCAAAGGGATGACTTCTGATACAAAGGCATTCTGTCTTGACCCATCAAGGATATACATTCATCTGGAGGGAAAATATAAAAGGGGGGCTGTGAACCAGTCAGATTATAAGGGCTTGGTAGAGGAGTTGAAAGAAAAATTTTTAGAGATATCATTTGAAGGGCAGAAAGTCATAAAAAATGTATACCTTAATGAAGAAATCTTCTGTGGCAACTATGGAGATAATGGACCTGATATATACCTTCTGCCGCATTATGGATTTGACTTGAAGGGCTCAACGAACAAAGATCATATCTTTGGTAAGACTCACTTCAGGGGAATGCATACATATGATGATGCACATTTATTTACATCTGTTCCTGTGGATAGTAAAGACATAAAGATAGATAATGTAGCTGGAATGATCGCTCATTATTTAAAATAACTCTTTGAAATCAACAAGTCAGCCATGGTTGAAAAACTCACCAGCAGATACTCCTTATCGAGATATAATTCCAGCCCGTTCGGCAATTTTTGGAATCAGTTTTAGGTAATAAGTCTTATATGATTATGGGACGCATTCTGCCCCTTTTTCATTAATCCTTTTCTTTTCCCTCTTTCTCTTTTTCTTCTTCTTTCTTTTCTCTTACCGCCTCTGATATTTCTGTAAGGCGCTTTACAATAAGATAATTGATAGTACCTTCAAGGTATGTACCATCTTCTTTTAATGTGCCTACAGGCATACCGGTAAGTATCTCGAGGCCCTCTTCGACTCTATCTATGGGATAGATAGTAAATTTTCCTTTCTTCATGGCATCAACCAAATCCTTCTTTATCATGAGATTTTTAATATTTCTCCTGGGTATTATTACTCCTTGGTCACCATCGAGTTTCCTGAATTTACAAAGATCAAAAAAACCCTCGATCTTTTCATTTATCCCACCAACAGGTTGAACATCACCATTCTGATCCATAGAGCCTGTAACGGCAATACTTTGTTTTAAGGGAATATTTGCAATACTGCTCAGGAGCGCATATAACTCTGCACACGTTGCACTGTCACCCTCAACCATATCATAAAGCTGTTCAAATGTTATAGATGCAGAAAGGCTTATTGGTTTTTTAGTCGCATATTTACTCCCGAGGTAGTTTGTTATGATGAGTATTGCCTTTTCATGTATCTTGCCGCTCATCTTTGTCTCTCTCTCGATATTCACGACACCTGCCTTACCAGCATATGTCTTTGCAGTTATTCTCGAAGGTTTTCCAAAACTGTAGTCGCCTAAGTCGATCACTGCAAGACCATTAATCTGTCCTATTTTCTCTCCCTCTGTATCAACAATGAGAGTACCTTCTAAGATCATCTCCCTCAAGCGTTCTTCAATCCTGTTTGTCCTGTATATCCTCTCATCGATAGCCTTCTGGACATGGTTTTCAGTCACAATCCTGCCATCGGATTTTAATGCCCAGTAGCTTGCCTCTCTTATAATATCGGCGATATCACTGAACCTCGAGGTCAACTTATTTTGGTGCTCTGCAAGCCTCGATCCAACCTCAACCACCTTTGCAACACCTGTCCTGTCAAAGGGAAGGAGTTTTTCTTCCTTACACCTTGTTGCAACAAAAGATGCATACTTATGAATATTCTCATTTGTCCTGTCCATTCTGCTGTCAAAATCCGCCTTAACCTTAAAGAGTTCCCTGTATTCTTCGTCGACGTTATAGAGGAGATAATAGAAAAATGGATTGCCCACAAGAATAACCTTGACATCCAAAGGTATAGCCTCAGGTTTCAGGGTGGTTGTCGAAACCGCCCTGTACTGCTCCCAGACATCTTCTATCTTGACCTCTTTATTGCGAATCGCTCTTTTCAATGCATCATAAGCAAAGATATTTCTGAGAAGGTCAAGGGCATCGATGACGATATAACCGCCATTTGCCTTATGGAGCGAGCCTCCCTTAATCATCGAAAAATCTGTTATGGCAATTCCATACTGAAATTTATGTTCAATCCTTCCAAAGAGATTGAAATACGTCGGATTACTCTCAAATATACAAGGGGCTCCCTTGCAATCCTTATTGTTAACCAGGACATTGATGGTGTACCTCGTGAACGTGGGCTCTGTCTTTGGAAGTTTCACAAAGGGCAAAGCGGGGGCTTGTTCTTCTTGCACCTTGAAGTCATCGAGGTTTTCCAAGATATTTTCTTTTACATCATCGAGATAGAAAATAATCTTCTCATGCTTTCTGTACTTGCCTTGGAGTTCATCAATGAGATGGCCTACCGCTGCGAGGGCAGCCTCTTTCTCAAGCATTGCAATCTGCTCCTTGACCAATTTTTCAGCCTCTCGTACTACATGCACAGCGTCATTAAGCTTCTCTTGAAGGGTCTTACCAATCTCATCTATCTTCCTCCTCGTCTTTTCATCGAGTAACTCATACTCCTCTTCTGTCAGCGGTTCCCCTGTCTTCTTTACAGGTATGATTACCAATCCAGTGACTGTCTTTCGAACTGAAAAACCTTTCGCCTCGGCCTCTTCCTCGAGGCTGGTGAAAATGTCTTTCTGTTTCTTCTGGGCATCTTCTGTTATTTTACTCCTCTGTTTCTCATACTCCTTTGACTCAAAGACCTTTGGAATTTCAACCTTGAGTATTTTGATAAGTTCTTCCATATCTTTCTGAAATACCAGGGCGCTCCCCGGTTCGAGAGAGATGGCAACAGGTGTATCGGGATCTTTAAAATTGTAAACATAGCACCAATCAGGAGGTAGGGGTTCACTTGAAGCCTTCTGTACAAGGATTGATTTGATGGTGGTCATCCTGCCTGTGCCATTCTCACCGAGGAGGAATATGTTAAATCCTGTACTCTCAAGGCTCAGGCCAAAATCAAGGGCATCTAAAGCCCTCTCCTGCCCTATAGTTCCGTAAAAGAGTGGCAGATCATCTGTCGAGTTAAAGGTAAAGATATTCTGGTCACAGCATTTATAAAGCTCATCAACACTGAGTTTATCAGGCATTTATTACCTCCAGGAGAGTTTATTGAGTTCGCTTAGTTTACAAGTTTACATGGTTTTATTTTAAGTTTCAACTCAATAAACTCAATGAACTAAGTAAACTATGTGAACTTTTTCAGGCCCTCGGATGGTGTCGTGTATAGATTTTCTTTATTCTTTCTGCAGTTACTTTTGTATAAATCTGGGTCGTTGATATATCAGAGTGACCGAGCATCTTCTGGACTGACCTGAGGTCTGCTCCACCCTCAAGAAGGTGTGTTGCGAAGGAATGCCTGAGAGTATGTGGTGAAATCTCAACCCCAATCTTCCTGCCCAAGGCCTTTATTGTCTGCCAGAAACGTTGTCTTGTCATAGGCTTCCCTCTTCCTGTAACAAAAAGATATGAAGACTGCTTTTTCTTCAGAATCTCTGGCCTCTGCTGGTTTAGATATATCTTGAGCTTCCCTATTGCCCTCATATTGACAGGCACAATCCTTTCCTTTGAACCCTTTCCCAAAACCTTTAAAAACCCTGCCTCTAAATGAAGATCCTCAAGCTTAAGGGAGACCAGCTCGCTGACGCGGAGACCTGAGGAGTAGAGAAGTTCAAGCATTACACCGTCCCTCATCTTGGTTGGTTTTTTAACAGATGAGCTCAATTCAAGAAAAGATCTGATGTCAGAGATGCTCAGTGACTTTGGGAGTCGTTCCCACCTCTTTGGTGCCTGCAGGGTTTCTGACGGGTCCTCTTTGATGACATTTTCTACAAGAAGATATTTGCATAAACCTTTTACTGAAGATATGTACCTACAGATGCTTGATAGGGAGTAACCCTCATCTCTGAGCCTTTCGATAAAATCAATTATATCGACCCGCGAGAATGAGGGAAATCCTTTCTCCTTTGATAAGAGAAAGTCCTGAAATTTCCTGAGGTCTATTGAGTAGGAATCAATAGTATTTTTTGAGAGTCCCTTCTCGACAGACAAATATGTAAGGAAACTCTTGGGAAGCTCCACAAATAATAGTCATGAGTCATTGGTCATGGTTAAAAAACATGACCAATGACTCTTTGACCTCATTCAACTACTTCTTCTTAGGAGCTGCCGGTGCTGAAGGAGCTGCTGGTGCTGGCGGGGGAGTAAACTTCCTCTCGTCCATACTATCAAATACCTTCATCGCCGCCACATCCTTCGGGGACGCCTTCGACGCATGACACAACGCACAGAATTCAGCCATCTTCGCCCCTTTTGCAGTGTCAACCCTCAGGTACATAAAGTATGGATTTGATGGATGAGGGTCGTGGCAGCCAACACACTCCAACTTTCCATCTCTTAAAAAGGCTGCTGGTACACTGGCAACTTTCGGATTCGCTGTAACGCCATAGGGATGGCTGTGTACGGCTGAAACTGCCAGTATTCCGAGACCGCCTTTTTCCACGGTTTCATGGCAGCCAAGGCAGAGCGCAGTTGTGCCCGTATAAGGCTGTTTCGTCTTTGGATTAATTGCCTTCTTGTTCGGTTCAACCGCAAATATGATCTCTCCTTTTGCATTATGAATGCCATGGCAACCAGTACAGTTAAGACCATCATGACCTCCATATGCTGCTGCAATTGCAGGGAGAGCAAGCAAAAGAATCAAGATACCTAAAAACCTGAGTTTTACCATACCATCTCCTCCTTTCAAAAATTTTTCTTATTATACATAAAAACTGTCTGATGAGGTATAAATTATCTAAATCAACCGATAAGTAATTTATATTTTTAGAAGCCATATTACGAATGGAATATATTCATTACCTCATCGGTGTAACTGCTATCCTCGTTATAGATAAAAAGTGGTTTATCAACCTTCACCCCGCCTTTCCCTCCTTTTGCGGCCTCCAGCAAAACCATCTTCGCTTCTGACGACATATGGGAATGCACAAACCTTAACCTTTTGGGCTCCAAGCCTCTCTTTTTCAAGATATCCATAAATTCTGAAAGTCTGGATGGGTGATAAACCATGCAGAACCTGCCTTTTGCCTTTAAGAGATAGGATGCTACATCAATGAGCTCATGAAGCCTCAGCTTTATCTCATGTCTTGCAATAGCCTTCTCCTCTTCCTCACTGATAAGCCCGCTTCTAAGTCTCCTGAAGGGAGGATTCGATACAAGGAGGTTAAAAGAGTGTGAAGTAACGAGTGCTGAGTGAAGAGGTTTTATTTCTCTTATGTCTACCTGAATTACCTTAACCCTGTCTTCAAGACAGTTCAGGACAATATTCTTCTCTGCAAGCACAGCGAGGCTTTCCTGAACTTCAAAGAGGGTAACCTCCGCATTATGGTATCTTTTCGCAAGGAGAATTCCCACAATACCAGACCCAGCGCCGAGGTCACCAATTTTCCTCACATTTTTGAGTTTTACAAAATCGTAGAGAAGAAGAGCATCTATTGAAAACCGGTATCCTTTCCTCGACTGATATAATTTAATGTCTCGTATGCTGTTAAGGGTAACATCCATGTACACCTCTTATTATTTAATAAAATCAGAGGAGGATATAGTGGTTAAGCGGATTCTTTTGCCGATAGTCAGATAGGATTTTTATAAAAATCAAGAGGCAAAAACCTCGGAGCGAAACTACTATATCCTCCTCGTAGATAAGAAATTTATAAATTAAATAACCCAACAGTAAAACGAAAAAGGCCATGCTTTTGCATGGCCCTTGGAATTTTTGAAATGTACAACGATTATCTCATAGTCCTTTTTTCTGCTACCTGTGTCCTTATTGCTGCCCTTTCAAGAGCTGATTCTGCCCTGGCAAAATCGATCTCTTCCATCTTTTTGAGTCTCTCTTCTGCCCGCTTCATTGCTGCCTTAGCCCTTTCCACATCAATATCTTCTGACTTTTCAGCGCTATCTGCCAGGACAGTAACCTTATCAGGCCCAACCTCTGCATATCCACTACTCACAAAGACATACCTCACTTCGTTGCCTTTCTTATAGTTAAGCATTCCTATCTTGAGTGTGGTAATAAAGTGGACATGTCCCGGGAGAACCCCAAACTCACCCTCACTTCCAGCAGCAGTAACTTCATCTACCTCATCACCTAAAATAAGGCCATAGGGTGTTACGATTTCCAGTTTTAATTTATTTTCCATATTAGTACTCCGCGTTTTGCCCTAAAATTATATCTGTCTACTCCAGCCGAGTTTTTTAGCCTTTTCTTCGGCCTCTTCTATCGGACCTATCATATAAAATGCCTGCTCGGGCATATCATCATATTTCCCATCCAATATTGCCTTGAACCCTTTTATCGTATCTTCGATCTTGACATACTTACCAGGTGTTCCTGTAAAGGTTTCTGCAACAGAGAAAGGTTGGCTGAGGAATCTCTGGAGTTTCCTTGCCCTTGCAACGACGAGCTTATCATCTTCGGAAAGCTCTTCTATGCCGAGGATTGCTATGATGTCCTGAAGCTCCTTGTATCTTTGGAGTATATTTTGAACACCTCTGGCAACACTATAATGTTCTTCTCCAAGGATTATCGGATCAAGGAGTCTCGATGCGGAATCCAGAGGGTCAACACCAGGATAAATACCAAGCTCGACAATCTGTCTTGAAAGAACGACAGTTCCGTCAAGGTGTGTAAAGGCTGCCACAATGGCAGGGTCTGTGAGGTCATCTGCAGGGACATAGACAGCCTGCATGGAGGTAATAGAACCCTTATTGGTAGTAGTAATCCTCTCCTGAAGGGCTCCCATGTCCGTTCCCAGGGTAGGCTGATAACCAACTGCTGAAGGCATCCTTCCAAGGAGGGCCGAGACCTCTGCTCCTGCGAGCGTATATCTAAAGATGTTGTCTACGAAGACGAGAACATCCTGACCCTGGTCCCTGAAGTGCTCTGCTACGGTAAGGGCACTAAGTCCCACTCTTAACCTTACACCGGGGGTTTCATTCATCTGTCCATAGACAAGTGCAACGTTTGGAAGAACCCCGGAATGTTTCATTTCAAGGTAGAGGTCATTCCCCTCCCTTGTCCTTTCACCAACACCGGCAAAGACAGAGACACCACCATGCTTCAGTGCTATGTTATGAATCATCTCCATGATGATAACCGTCTTACCGACGCCAGCACCTCCAAACATCCCCATCTTGCCGCCCTTAACAAAGGGGACACAAAGATCAAAGACCTTAACCCCTGTCTCAAACTGCTCTGTTGTTGCTCTCTGCTCTGTAAAAGCAGGAGCTGCTTTATGAATTGGCGACCGTTCAGACTCCCCTACAGGACCTGCCTCATCAATAGGCTCACCTAAGACATTTATCAATCTTCCGAGAACAGGTTTCCCCACCGGAACTGTTATCGGCAAACCTGTGTCAACTACCTTCATGCCTCTTACAAGACCATCTGTAGATCCCATTGCGAGAGACCTCACCTTATTCTCACCGAGATGGGCAACGGTCTCAAGGGTAAGATGGGTCTCAGGTATACCCTTTGCAGGGTCTCCTGGTTCATCTATCCTCATGGCATCGAGGATATCAGGCAACTCCTTTTCGAATTCTACATCAACAACAACACTTATGACTTGCGAAACTTTTCCTATATTCTCCATACCTTGTAACCCCCTATTCTCTAAATTAAATCTCTATCAAAGATACGTTATTGCTTTGCTTTCAGTGCCTCGACACCACCGACAATGTCCATCAGGTCTTTTGTTATGCCTGCCTGCCTTAACTTGTTAGCAAGAAGTGTTGTCTTTGTTATGAGATCATCACAGTTCTTTGAGGCATTCTCCATAGCACTCATTCTTGCAGCCTCTTCAGCAGCAGAAGACTCAAGGAGGGCCCTGTAAATCTGAATCTCAATATATTTAGGTAATAATCTTTCGAAGAGACTCTCTGCTGAAGGTTCATAGAGGAAATCACCTGGAAGCTGGGCATGTTCAGCAACAGCCCCCTCAGTCTCCAACGCAACTATGGGAAGAAGTTTCACAACAGAAAGCCTTTGTGTTGCAAGCGACTTAAACTCATTATATATGAGCACAACTTCATCTATGGTCTCATTTGTATAATTCTCTATGATATCCGTTGCAATCTCCTGAGCATTAGTATAAGTTATCCTTCCGGAGAGCCCGACCCAGGATTTCCTCGTTGTTAAACTTCTCCGGCGAAAGTAATCACGAGACTTCCTTCCTACAGCGCTGAAACTTAATTCAAAACCTTCTCTCTTTAAGGAATCAATATACTGAGTTGCACTCCTCAGAATATTTGTATTAAAGGCCCCACAGAGGCCCCTGTCAGAGGTCATCACAAGAACCTCCACAGTCTTTCTTGGCCTGACAGCAAGGATAGGGTGTATCTCCCGCTCTGCGACCCTTGCAAGGTCAGAAAGGACTGTTTGCATACTTAGGGCATAGGGCCTGAAATTCAACATCCTGTCCTGAACCTTCCTCAACTTCGCAGCAGCCACCATCTTCATTGCCTTTGTAATCTTCTTCGTGCTCTGGATGGCCTTTATTTTCTTTCTTATATCTCTTAAGGTCGCCATCTATCCTCCATGCCTCTTATTCCCATTTCTTACTCCCGCTTATCTATGGCTGAAATGACTTTTTAAAGGTTGTCACGGCCTCAGTCATCTTTGCCCTAAGGTTATCATCCAATGCCATCTTCTCCCTCAATTCCTTCTTGAGATCCTGTTTCTCTGCCCTGATATACCTGAGGAAACCTTCCTCAAAAGCCTTTAGTGACTCAATTGGCAGGTCATCGAGGAACCCCTGTGTCCCAGCATAGATGAGTATTATCTGATCATCAATTGGCATTGGGACATACTGGTCCTGCTTCAGGAGTTCAACCATCCTCTTACCCCTTTCAAGCTGGGCACGGGTTGACTTGTCGAGATCAGAAGCAAATTGTGCAAAAGCAGCAAGCTCTCTGTACTGCGCAAGGTCGAGCCTGAGCATTCCTGCAATCTGTTTCATGGCCTTCGTTTGTGCAGCGCCTCCAACACGGCTGACGGAAAGACCGGCATTAATCGCAGGTCTTACACCACCGTAAAAGAGTTCTGTCTCAAGGAATATCTGTCCATCTGTGATGGATATAACATTGGTAGCAATATATCCGGAAATATCTCCGGCCTCGGTCTGAATGACTGGAAGGGCTGTGAGAGAACCGCCACCATACTGATCAGACATCTTCGCAGCCCTCTCTAAGAGCCTCGAATGGAGATAAAACACGTCTCCGGGATATGCCTCACGGGCAGGCGGACGCCTGAGAAGCAATGAAAGCTGTCTGTAAGACTGGGCCTGTTTTGAGAGGTCATCGTAACAGATAAGGGCATGCATTCCTTTATCCCTGAAATACTCGCCCATCGCACAGGCTACATAGGGTGCTATATATTGCATTGGAGCTGGTTCACTTGCTGATGCAGCAACGACGATAGTGTGCGCCATTGCGCCATATTGTTCGAGAGTATTCACCAGGCGGACGACGGCAGGCCTTCTTTGACCGACGGAACAATAGATGCAGACAACATCTCCGCCTTTCTGATTGATAATTGTATCCATCATGATCGTGGATTTGCCTATCTGCCGGTCACCGATGATAAGCTCTCTCTGTCCCCTTCCAATGGGAATCATGGCATCTATTGCTTTAATGCCTGTCTGGAGAGGCTGGTTGACTGGCTGCCTTCTTATGATACCAGGTGCTACAACATCCACTTTTCTTGTCTCTTTTGTGGCTATCGGACCTTTCCCATCTATAGGCCTTCCGATGGCATCCACAACCCTGCCTATCAGTGCTTCACCAACAGGCGCTTCCATGATCTTTCCTGTACGCTTCGCAATGTCACCTTCCTTAACGAGTCTGTCTTCACCGAATAGAACTGCTCCAACAGAGTCCTCTTCAAGGTTCAGGACCATTCCAACGATATTGTTCGGCAGATCAAGAAGCTCTGAAGCCATGGCATTTTCGAGGCCATAGATCCTCACGACACCGTCACCGACATAGGTAACAATACCTATTTCACTGACATCAACCTTTTTCTCGAAATCAGTTATCTGTTTTTTTAGAAGTTCACTTATCTCTTCTGTCTTGATTCCTTCAATAGCCATAATTTCACCCCTTCATAAGCTCATTTTTTAAAAGCCTCAACTGGCCTTTGATGCTCGTATCATATACAGTACTTCCGACCTTTATTTGGATCCCACCGAGAAGGGAAGGGTCCATTACGTATTCTATGTCAACATCTCTGTCTGTCAGTTTCTTCAGAGATGTACGGAGCTTATCTTCATAATTCTTGCTAACCTGTACAGGAGTCATGACCACTGCTTTTGCCCTCTTCTTCTTTTCAAGGTAAAGGCTTGCGGCAATCTTGATTATCTCTGAAAGGTGAATAATGAGCATCAGTTCCGTCAGGTGTAAAACAAATTTGACTACGCTATCTGAAAGCTTAAGCTTACCAGTAATCTGCTTTATAATTTTTCCCCTTTCCTCTGGAGTGAACTGTGGATTGATCAGAAGGCTCTTAAACTCTTTACTTTTCGCCATCAGGTCATTTACTGCGTTGAGCTCAGTTAACGCCTGTGGTGTCTTTTCGATACCAACGTGATCAAGCAATGCCTTTGCATATTTCTTTGACTCTTTCAGCCTTTTCAATTACTACCCCCTATCTTCGCTATAGATTCCCCAAGGAGCCTTTCCTGTTCCTCTTTTGTTAACTTCTCTTTCAGTTTCTTTTCTGCTAACTCAATAGCGATTTCGGCTGCCTCTGCCTTTATAGCCTCTTTTGCATGCTTTAGCTCATATGCGATGTTTGCTTTTGCCTGCTCTAATATCTTTTCTTTGAGCCTGTCGCCTTGTTCCATAAGGTTCTCACGTTCCACTTCACCGGATCGCTTCGTTAAAGAGAGAATCTCTTCTATCTCTTTATCCTTTTCCTTAAGTCGCGTATCTACCTCCCGAAGTGCCTTCTCTGCGAGTTCCTTGGCCTCCCTGGCTTCTTTAAGCGTCTTTTCAATCGTTTCACTCCTCTGCTTCAAGAAAGACTGGATGGGTTTCTTACCGAATTTATAAAGGATAAAAAAAAGGATTCCAAAATTAATAACCTTCCAAATATATTCTTTGAATATCGACGTGTGGGATGCCTCTTCTTCTGCCCCAAAGGCAATAAAGGCAAATGCAAAACTGAAAATGCAAAATGCAATTATGAGTGGAAAGTAACTTCTTCTTTTCATACCTTCACCAGCTTTCTCACGATTTCGTCAGAGAATTTATCAATCTCTGTCCTTAATGTCTTTCTTGCCTTTTCAACCTCAGCCTTTAAATCTGCCCTTGCTTTATCGAGTATTTCTGATGCCTCAGCCTCAGCTTTTGAGAGAACTTCCTTCTGCTTCTGCAGCCCTTCAGCCTTGAGTGTGTCAAATATCTCTTTTGCCTTGTTTCTCGCCTCAGCAAGTTCCCTGTTCAGTCTGGCAATGCTCTCCTCTCTCTTATTATTCATTTCCTTTGCTGCATCGAGGGATCCTCTCACCGTGTCTTCTCTTGTTTTAAAGATTCTGAGAAGAGGTTTGAAGAGAATGAAATTTAAAATGATTAGAAGAAGGAGAAAATTTACAGCCAAGACAATAAGCCACTTAAGTTCAATTTGTAACATACCCCGCCCTCTCTTTTGAAGGAATTGAAAAGATGGGAAAGCATATCACAGGGCAAAAAAAATTGTCAAGACCTTTATAGTTAAAAAAGGATGTTTTTTAAACTTTTAGATTCAGTCTCTTTCGTTCAAAAATGAGGGCGAATGCTAACCATGTTACAATAATCATATGTTTTCCGAAAAACTCAAGATTTTAAAAGAGAAAAAACTCTTCAGGGAGATACAAGATCTGGCATCTCCACAAGGATCAAAGGTCAAATTTGGTGAGAAAGAATATATAAACTTTTCATCAAATGACTATCTCGGCCTCTCAACGCATCCTTATGTCATTGACAGGGCTAAAAAGGCTATGGATGAGTATGGCTACGGTTCTGGTGCATCGAGGCTTTTAGGAGGTGGGAGCATCCTCCATAAAAAGCTCGAAGATAAGGTTGCGCAATTCAAGGATGCCGAGGCTGCCCTTATCTTCAACTCAGGCTACTCAGCAAATACAGGAATTATACCCGCCATTACGGATGAGGATTCTACAATACTTAGCGATGAACTCAACCATGCGAGCATTATTGACGGATGCAGGCTGAGCAAAGCAAAGACACTGATATACAGGCATAAAGATTTAACTCATCTTGAAGAATTATTAAGGAAAGAGGATGCAAAGAGAAAGGTCGTTGTAACAGATACGGTCTTCAGTATGGGGGGAGATATTGCACCATTGGAAGGAATCTTTGATATTTGTAAAAACTACCATGCAGTCTTATATCTAGATGATGCCCACGGCACAGGCATCCTCGGTAATGGCAAAGGGGCACTATCTCATTTCAACATAAAACCTGAGCCCTGGCTTATTCAGATGGGGACCTTTTCAAAGGCCCTTGGTTCTTTTGGAGCTTTCATTGCAGGCAGTTATGACGTCATCGAGTGGAACATAAATTTTGCAAGGAGCTTTATATTCTCGACAACCTTACCCTCATGTATCGTGGCTGCATCCACGGCTGCCCTGGAACTGATAGAAAAGGATTCTGAATTGATAAAGAGGCTGTGGGCAAACAGAAATGAGGTAGCTCACCTTCTGAAGGACATTGGCTATGACATCATGGGAAGTGAAACGCCCATCATACCTATAAGAACGGTAACCTTAGAAAATACATTGAAGATCTCAAGGCATTTGTATAAAAAAGGTATTTTTGCCCCAGCCATAAGGCCACCTACGGTCAATGAACCGAGAATAAGGATTACGGTAACTGCCTCCCACACTCAAGAGGATATTGAAAAACTCATCGAAGCACTCAAGGAGTTATAGACATTAAAGCAGACTTCCGAATATGGCTAAAGGTTTCTTTGTAACAGGCACAGATACAGGAGTAGGTAAGACCGTTATCACAGCGGCGTTGATTCAGGCTATCAGGCTCCTCGGGATCAAGGTATGCGGGATGAAACCGATAGAGACGGGCTGTCTGAAATCAGAGTTCGGAGTTCGGCGTTCGGGGTTCGGAGTTCATCCGCATGAGGCGGAAGCTTTGAGGGTTAAAGACAGAGTACTAATACCGTCTGATGGAATGTTTTTGAAAAAAATGGCAGGTATGGATGATCCCATAGATTTGGTTACTCCAATTCGATTAGAAAATCCTCTTGCACCCTTCCCTGCCTCTGAGATTGAAGATATTCCTGTGGATATTGAAAAGATAAGAAAGGCATACGCAGAGCTTTCAAAAAAATACGAGGTGGTTGTGGCTGAAGGAATTGGAGGACTTTTTGTCCCCCTAAAGAGAGACTATTTTCTGCTTGACCTCGCACGAGACTTTGCATTGCCGATTATCGTCGTTTCAAGGCCGGGTCTCGGAACAATTAATCACACCATGCTCACAGTCAACTGTGCGATAAAAGAAGGCCTCACTGTTGCGGGAATCATTATAAACTATAGCCAGCCTCCTAAAGATACGCCTTCTGAAAAAACAAATCCAGAAGTCATAAAACAGATCAGTCCTGTTCCTATTATTGGGATTTTCCCCTATCTCGAAGACATAGCGAGAACTACTATCGAAAAGGCTGCAGTAAAAAACCTGGATATCGAGAGAATCAAAAAGTACCTTTTCTAAATCAGCTTTAAATCAGCCAGAGCCTTCCTCAGTTTTTCCTTGTTAGCTGAAGACATTTCGCAGAGCGGGAGCCTGAGTTCTTCCTGTATTTTACCCATCATCGCAAGTGCTGTTTTAGCAGGTATCGGATTTGTTTCGATAAACATGGCTGCATTCAAAGGCTCGATTTTGTAATGGATTGCCCTTGCCTTATCATGCTGTCCCTTCATCCATAGAGAACACATCATTGACACGTCTTTTGGAACAATATTTGCTGATACTGATATAACACCTTTCCCTCCGAGGGCAAGGAGTGGAAGGGTTGTAAAGTCATCTCCAGAAATGACTGTTATCTTGTCTCCACAGAGTCTTATAACTTCACTTACCTGTTTCATATCACCTGTTGCCTCTTTAATTGCCACAATGTTTTTTATCTCTGCAAGGCGGGCAACTGTTGATGGAAGTATGTTCACCGCAGTGCGACCAGGGACATTGTATAAAACAATAGGTATGTCAACAGCCTCTGCAACTGCTTTATAGTGCCTGTAAAGACCCTCCTGGGTCGGTTTGTTGTAGTAAGGAGATACAAGCAGGGCAGCGTCTGCACCAGATTTCTTTGCCTGTCTTGTTATCATGATCGTCTCATCAGTAGCATTCGCACCCGTCCCTGCAATAACAGGGACCCTTTTATGAACAGTCTTTACGGTAATCTCAATAACCCTGTAATGCTCTTTATAATCGAGAGTTGCTGATTCACCTGTTGTGCCGCATGGTACTATCCCATCAGTCCCCTGGGCTATATGCCATTCTATGAGATCTCCAAGTGCTTTTTCATCAACCTTCCCTTTTTTAAAAGGCGTAACAATTGCCACTATTGACCCTTTAAACATTGTCTCCTCCTTTCATTTAGCCAATCATTTAGCCAAGATTATTCATGAATTTGATTGGGGGATATAGTATTCGAGCGGATTTAAATTCTTTCGAAGAAAGAATTTACCTCGGAGGCTCGACAGAATGTCGAGACGAGAATGAGCGAGAATGCTGTATCTCCCAATCTTTTGCTGCATTTGTAAGAATTTTTTATGAATGATTTGGTTAGACATCAATAATACCTTCAAAAACTTCTTCAGCAGGACCTGTCATGTAAACATGGTTGTCTTCTGCCCATTCCATAAAAAGGTCTCCTCCGAGAAGGTGAATCGTTACATTCTTTTCCGTAAGGCCTTTTATGTTTGATGCCACAGCCGCAGCCGAAGCTCCAGTGCCGCATGCCATGGTCTCGCCAGAGCCCCTTTCCCATACCCTCATCTTTATCTCTATAGGATTAAGCACTTCTATGAATTCTACATTTGTTTTTTTAGGGAAAAGGGGTTGATTTTCTATTAAAGGACCATAATATGTTACGGGGAAATGGGAGAGATTTTCAATAAAAATGACAGTATGAGGATTCCCCATAGAGACACAGGTAACTCTGAATTCTTTCCCTTCAACCTGCAACGGGTAGTCAATAATCCCCCCACGCCCCCCTTTAATTCCCCCCTTACTAAGGGGGGAATTAAAGGGGGATAAGGGCGGATTTGACTCCTTGGTAATTCTTACTGGTATCTTCTCAGGCTCAAAGATTGGCTCTCCCATATCAACCTTCACCATATCACCTGCCTTCTCTGGCCTGGTGATACCGGCAAGGGTCTCTATATGGAGAATTTTCTTGTCTGAAAGGTTTCTATCCCATATATACTTTGCGAGGCAACGTATTCCATTGCCACACATCTCTACTTCACTGCCATCGGCGTTAAAGATCTTCATCATAAAGTCTGCATGGATAGAATCAAAGAGGAGAAGCATCTGGTCAGCACCGACTCCAAAACGTCTACGGCAGAGTTTTTTTGCGAGCATTGATAGATTATTAAGTTTTAATTGCCTGCAATCGATAAGGATAAAGTCATTGCCTAAACCATGCATCTTTGTGAAGTTTATCTTCATTTCAAGAATCTAGGTATCCTCTCACCTTTAATAAGGTCCCCATATGTCTCTCGGGACCTTATCAGAAAATGCTCCCTACCTCTGACCATAACCTCTGCTGCTCGTGGCCGGGAGTTATAGTTTGAACTCATGGAAAACCCATATGCACCAGCACCCATCACGGCAAGATAATCCCCCTTTTTCACCCTTTTGAGTTCTCTCTCCTTTGCGAGAAAATCCCCTGATTCGCATATTGGTCCGACAACATCGCAAAGGATGGTATCTCTTTTTCTCCTGATTACAGGAAGAATGTGATGGTATGCACCATAAAGGGATGGTCTTATCAGGTCATTCATCCCTGCATCAACAATGACAAATTCCTTTTCCTTGCCCTTCTTCTGATAAAGTACCCCCGTAACAAGTATACCTGCATTGCCTGCTATGGACCTGCCTGGTTCTACTATCAGAGTGAGCCTTCTGCCTTTGAGGAGAGGGATGAGATTCCTTGCAAGGTCTTTAGGGACAGGAGGCTCTTCATCTTTGTATGAGATACCTAATCCTCCCCCGACATCAAGGTATTGTATATTCAATCCTTCAGCACCGAGTTTATCTATGAGAAAGAGGATATTCCTCAGGGCATCAACAAAAGGAGAGACCTTTGTTATCTGCGAACCTATATGCTTATGAATACCGACGACATTGATATTCTTCAGCTTCGAGGCAATCCGATAATGCTCCAAGGCATCTGCTATTGGGATGCCGAACTTATGCTCTTTAAGACCTGTTGCTATATAAGGATGTGTCTCAGGGTCAATGTCAGGGTTGATCCGAAGAGCAATAGGAGCCTTAAGCCTCATTATGCCTGCAATCCTGTTTATTTCTCTAAGCTCATCCTCAGATTCTACATTGAACATGAGTATTTTTGACCTTAATGCAAATCGTATCTCCTCTTCTGTCTTACCAACACCGGCATAAACAATCTTTTGGTGAGATATCCCTGCCTTCAATGCCCTATAGAGTTCTCCTCCCGAGACTATGTCTGCACCTCCCCCGTTCTTTGCAAAAAGCCTCAGTATTACAATGTTTGAGTTTGCCTTGAGGGCGAAACAGATGATATGAGGATAATCCTGAAATGCACTTGTATACGCACGAAAGTGTCTCAGGAGGGTGTTATAACTATAGATATAAAGGGGTGTGCCATATGCCTCAGCAAGCTTCGTGACAGCTATATCTTCGGCAAATAATTCACGTCCGTGGTACTGGAACAGATGCATGAGAAGTCCTCTTATACGCTTATTTTTTCCTCTATTCTTACACATTTGCACTTTTATCTCAAGCTACCACAGCTTTGGATTTACCATCCCTGATATGTTAAATTGTTATATTGTGGGGAAAAACATTGTAGAGAAAATATTCGAAGCACACAAAGCATTTGGTAAGGTACAAGCAGGTAGCCTTGTTGGATTGAGTGTAGACCAGGTATACACTCAGGATGCGACAGGAACTATGGCTTGGCTACAGTTCGAGGCAATAGGAGTTGACGAGGTAAAGGTACCGCTCGTTGTCTCTTATGTTGATCACAATATGATCCAGTCAAATTATATGAACCCCGATGACCACCGCTTTCTTCAGACAGCCGCAGCAAGATATGGGGCATATTTTTCGAGACCTGGCAATGGTATAAGCCATCAGGTCCACCTAGAGAGATTTGCTGCTCCTGGAAAAATCGCCCTCGGCACAGATAGTCATACGCCAACAGGTGGTGGAATGGGCATGATAGCCATAGGTGTTGGGGGACTCGATGCAGCAACTGTCATGGCAGACTCTCCTTTTGAACTCATCATGCCACAGGTCATACTCGTAAAACTGTTGGGCAAACTGAACAGACCTTGGGTCACGGCGATGGACGTGATACTGGAGATTCTCAGGAGACTCACAGTCAGAGGAGGAATTGGAAAAATTCTTGAATACGGTGGCCTTGGTATTAAGGATCTGAGTGTAACAGAAAGGGCTACGATTACAAATATGGGAGCAGAACTCGGTGCGACGACTTCTATCTTCCCGAGTGATGAAAGAACAAAACATTACCTTAAAGCACAGAGTAGAGAACATGGTTGGGTTGATCTCCATGCTGATGATGACGCAGAATATGCTGATGTTCTCGAAATAAACCTGAATTCCATTGAACCCATGATCGCAAAACCCCATAGTCCAGATAATGTTGTCCCCTTGAAGGAACTCTCAGGCACCAAGATAGACCAGGTCTGCATAGGAAGTTGCACGAACTCATCATACCAACTCATGAGATCAGTTGCCTCTATCCTAAAAGGCAACTCTGTCGCAGAAGGAGTAAGTCTTCTCATAAATCCAGGTTCAAAACAGGTTTATGAGATGCTTTCACGAGAAGGGCTTATGGCTGACATGATTTCAGCAGGTGCGAGGACCCTCGAATCTTCCTGTGGTCCTTGCATCGGTATGGGTGGGGCACCTGGCACAGGGCAGATATCTATCAGATCGTATAATAGAAATTTTAAAGGACGGAGTGGTAATAAAGAGGCATTTGTCTATCTCGCAAGTCCCCTTTCCTGCGCCGCAATCGCTATAAAGGGCGAAATCTTAGATCCTCGTGACTCTGGTCTCCCTGTAGAGGAATTCGAAGAACCTACAAACTATCTCATAAACGACAACTTGCTCATTCCACCTAAAAAAGAGGCAAAGACGATAAAGATCATCAAAGGACCAAATATAAAAGACGTGCCCGTTAAGGAACCACTTCCAGAAAAGATCAAGGCAGAGGTACTCATTAAACTCTCAGACAATATCACTACAGATGACATAATGCCAGCAGGCGCTTCCATCCTTCCTTTACGCTCAAACATCCCCGCTATGTCCGAATTCGTTTTTTCTAGCCTTGACAATACATTCAGCAAGAGGGCAAAGGAAGCAAAGCCAAGGGGAGGAGGAATTATTGTAGGAGGCGAGAATTATGGCCAAGGCTCATCAAGGGAACATGCTGCAATTGCACCTATGTATCTCGGAATTCATGCAGTAATTGCAAAGTCTTATGCAAGGATCCATAGGTCTAACCTAATAAACTTCGGCATCTTACCTCTTAAATTCTCAAAATCCGAAGACTATGACAGAATTGACAGAGGTGACAGGCTGGTCTTGGAAGATATAGAAAGATCATTAAAAGAGAATCGGTCTTACAAGATCTATAACCTGACAAAAAATTATTCCTTCGAGGTATTTTCAGATTTCAATGATAGGGAGAAAGACATCCTTCTGACCGGCGGCCTCCTGCCATACACAAAGAAAGGCCCTCCGAATATTTGACAAGAAAATTATCTAACAGGTAAAGTAAAAAATATTTTGGGCCGCTAGCTCATTAGGTAGAGCACCGCCCTTTTAAGGCGGGTGTGGTTGGTTCGAATCCAACGCGGCTCACCAAATGTCCCCATCGTCTAGCACGGCCTAGGACATCGCCCTTTCAAGGCGGTAACACGGGTTCAAATCCCGTTGGGGACGCCAGAAAAATATTAAGGGGTGAAGACACACCCCTTTTTTATTTACTTTCTCCAAGCCGAATAATTGAATTTATATAATATATAGATGTATGGATTTAGATATTTCACTGAACGGGGGCAGTGCTGACAAACCTGCTATTATATTCATCCATGGCCTTGGTATGGATAAGGATATATGGATAAATCCATCGAACTCCCGTATCCTCGGAGGAAGACTCTCTTTGAAAATTTTCCTTGGTCAAAGACCCTCTGTGAAGGACTTCGGGCTCAGCAGGGATAAACCAAAAAAGGAAACTGCTGAATTTTCAATTGGAGTGCAGCCTGATGTTATAACTACAGTATTTGATGACCTCAAGCTCAATGGGTACACGGTGATTACGTGGAGCCAAGAAATGCCCTCAGGACCTATAGATGCCGCTGTCTCAGAGTTGGAAAAGGTTGTAAAGTTTGCTAAGGAGATGACAAAGGCAGGCATTGTTCTCTTAGGCCACAGCAGAGGAGGGCTTATTGGGAGAAAATACCTCATGAGAAAGGATAGGTCAATAATAGGTCTTATAACGATCTCTTCTCCTCACAGGGGAAGTTCTATTGCTCGCATTGCCTGTTATCTGAAACCCTTTGCCTCCTTCATAGGTCCCCTTTTCAGCAATGCAGATAAAGGGACCGTTTCTTCCTCAATAAAATATGTGCTTGATTTTCTGAAAAGTAAGGCATTGAAAGAGCTACTTCCCGGGTCGCCTTTTCTAAAATCTCTCAAAGATGAACCCTTCGCTTGGATACATTATATTTCAATAGGAGGGACAGACCCTACTCTTTTTAGACTCTATAAGTGGCACTGGGATTCTGTCCAAGAAGGAAAATCTTTCCGATGGCTTCTTCAGCCAGAAGAACTCTTCTCCATACCTGAAATTTTTCATAAGGTAATCCCTAATAAACTATACCCCGAAGAGATAAGAAAAGGCATAGGTGATGGATTAGTAACGGCAGCGAGCTCAAAGATTCCCTGGTGCGATGAGCATTATAATTTCAATCTGAACCATGCACAGGTTCTGTTTGATAAGGATGCAAGAGATTTACTGGTTAAAGCAATAGAGAGAATCAGTTGATGTAGTGAAGAAGTTCTGTTACTAATAAGACCATATGTAAGGGCACATTCCTATAATTGTTCTGTCATGCTGGCTTGTCCAGCATCTTTCTTTAAGAACGATTCCAGACAACCTGGGAATGACAGTAAATGTGGTCTTACTTATGAACTCCTTAATAATATAGCATTAGGGAGAGGGCATACCCTCTCCCTGTAATTGATGGAAAAAGATGCAGTAATCAACGCAGCATGAAGAATAAGAGACGTTATTATATTTCTTGTGATATTCATAACAAACTCTGTTCCTAATGATCGTCATTCCCCGGCTTGACCGGAAAATCCAGATTCTTTCTCTGGATTCCCCACTCTGGATTCCCCGATCGAGTCGGGTAATGACAAAATTAAAAAACTTACAAAATATGTAAAGATCGCTCTAACTCCTGCAAAGGGAAAACCCCTATCGCATTCTAAAGGCATTAGAAATCCACTGATAGCCCGACAAGGAAATTTCTCTTTGGTGACGGATAAAATGCCTTTTCAATAGGGGGGAACACACCAAGGACCCCAAATTCTGAGTACTCCCTGTCGGTTAAATTATTAATGTCTAAAAAGGCCTTTAAAGATCTCCATTGATATTGTATTTTGCTATTGAGAACGATATAACTTTTTTGATTGTCAAAGGCGTTTGAAAAGTCGCTGATAAATGGACGCTCTCCGATATAGGCACCATTGAGAGCAATGGTAAAACCTCTTCCTAATGAAGATATCGCTTCCAGAGTTGCCATATGTTTAGGAACATTTGGCACCTTTTTCCCTTTGAAGGTACCCCCTTTTATTGTTGCATCCAGATATGCGTAGCCCCCTTTCAAGGTTACCCATTTGTTAGCCTTTGCGCTGAATGAAATTTCAATGCCATCCCGCCGTGTCATAGCATCTAAATTCTCATTTGCAAGGCTCGTTGGCGTTGGATTAAAGAAGATTTCATTATCTGTATCGATTCTGAAGAAATTGAGATGGGCATATACCTCATCAGAAATAAAATATCTCATCCCCAGCTCAAAATTATCTGATTTTTGGGGAATCAGATCGGTATTTACTGTATTAGTATAAAAACTATAGAGTTCATCAAGAAGGGGATATCGAAAGCTCCTTGAAAAACTGAAATAGACATAATACTTTTTTGAGAAGGTGTAATTGATACCTGCTGTGTATAAATCTTCGTCTAAAACTATTCCCTCAGGAGTACTCGGTCTAAAGGTAAATTCTGCCCTGTCATGCCGATACCCTCCTGACAGATAGAAGATATCTGCTATGTTTATTTCATCATGAATGTAATAACCACAGTTTTCCTTTTGTAGTTCAAAATTTTTAGTGGTCGTACCAAAGAAGAGTGAATGTAAATCATTTCTAATATCGTCATCAGCGTTTTGGTAGTCAAGACCCAGGATGAAACTATTCTTTACATTTCTTATGTTATTTTTTAAAAGAAACTGCGGGGATAAAGCCACTGTTTTAATCTCACTTTCACCGAGAGAATTCCCCCAATCACCGGAAGCAAAAGATAAATAAGCCCTTTTTCTGAAAGACATGTCAATTCTAAAGGTACTGTCTTTAAATAAGTAAATATCGGGACTGACTTTAAAATAATAATCTTCAACTTCAGAAAAGTCATGAGGAAATTTCGATTCGGTTCTTGAGAAACCTGCATCAAAATCGCTTTCTTTCAATGCTCCTGGAAGTTCTGTAATATCATTGTGATATCCAGTGCTGAAATTTAATTTCATTAAGTCTCTAAAATAATAACTCAAGTTCATTCCAAAATCTTTAGCCTCGGTATCACTATTATCCCGATATCCATCTGAAGTAAAGTAACGCCCAGATACTTGGAATGATAGATTATTGAGACTGCCACTAAAGTAAGCATCACTCTTGAAGGTATTGTAACTCCCTGCAGCCAGTTCACCACCAGCTTTGAACTTATCTCCTTCTTTTGTGATGATGTTGATAACACCTCCCGTTGCATTATCACCATAAAGGACGCTCCCTCTTCCCCCCCTTATGACTTCAATTCTCTTCACCCTTTCAAGGGGAATTTGAGTCCAATCAACACCACTGAGGTCAGCCTCGTTGACCCGTCTCCCATCTATCAGTACAAGGGTATTTGAAGAAGCAGTCTCTCCGAAACCGCGCAAATCAACGCTAAAAGTGCGGCGATTTCCTGTTATATCATTTACATGAATACCCGTTTCAGTTCTTAAAAGATCAGGAATGTTTTGAGCAGTAGATGCCTGTATGTCCTCTTCAGAAATAACAGTGACATTGGCAGGGATGTTGGTAATCTTTTCTTCATATCTCGTAGCGGTAACCACAATCTCTTCTAATATGGGGGCCTCGTCTTCTGCTAATACAGAGGTAACATGTAGCAGGAAAAAAGTGGTGAAAAATATGAAACAAAAGGAAAATTTAGCTTTCATCTTTTCCTCCCTCGAGAAATTTCTTACGGTTTATGAAATCTCCTGGGCTGAATAGGTCTTCCGGCTCAGGGCTACCTACTTACCTGTCTTCCCATCATGGTATTACCCATGACAGTGACTTTTTAAGTTAGGCTTTCGTTCCCTTCACGGCTGCGGGGCAGCGGAGGATTTTCACCTCTCTTCCCTTACATCCAGCCATCCAAATCAAGAATCAGTTAATACTGTCCTTTATCACCTCCTTTCAGGGGTATTGAAAAGAACAATCAGCTTAGTCTTTGATGTTCACTCTTAGCATATTGCATTTAACTTTTCAATCCCTTTAAAAACAGAATGCCATGTCTTCTTATTTCGATACTCACATCAAAAGCCTCTTTGAGCAGATTTTCTGACAGCACTCTTTCAGGATTCCCAATGCCAAGTATTTTCCCGTCCTTTATTACCATTACCTTCTCAAACTGCAGTGCCATATTTATGTCATGAAGGGCCATGATTATCGAAATGTTCTTCTTATCCCTCAATTCTCTCAGCAGCCTCATAATCTCTATCTGATACTTTATGTCAAGGTTCGCAAGGGGTTCATCCAAAAGCACAAGTCCTGCGCCTTGAAGAAGGGTCATTGCAATAAAGGCTCTTCTCCTTTCACCACCGCTAAGGTTCTCTAAGTATGATTCTGATTTTTCCATAAGCCCAACCATTTCCAACGATTCAGCAACGGTCATCTCGGGAATTATCTCATAAGGATAAAGGCCCATGCTCACAAGTTCCCTTACCTTGAAGAGCACATTCATATCAAGAAGCTGCGGAAGATAACACAACAATTTTGCCCTATCTTTATTTTTGTATAATTGCAAGGGTTTTCCCCAGAGCCTGATAGAACCATGAGAAGGCCTTAAAATCCCACTCGCGAGTTTGAGAATAGTAGATTTTCCAGAGCCATTTGCGCCTAATAGTCCAATGAACTCTCCATTATTCATTGAGAAGGTAAGGTTATGGATAAACTCATTATCCCTCTGATACATAAACCCGACACCATCAAACTCAAGAATAGAATGGTTACCTGCCAAGGACATCTCTCCTTCTCAGTAAATACAGGAAATAGGGTGAACCGATGATGGCCGTTAAAATCCCTGATGGAATCTCCACCGGTTGCATTATTGTTCTCCCGATAAGGTCTGCCATACAGAGGAGTATTCCGCCCCCAATGGCTGATGTAGGTACCAAGACCCTGCTGTCAGCGCCGATAAAGAATCTCATGATATGGGGCACAAGAAGACCAACGAAACCAATAATTCCCCCAAGTGATACCGATGCAGCAGTCATGAGAGAGATGGACACAAATAAGAGGAGCCTTTCCCTGTGGACAGAAAAACCGAGGCTATGCGCAAGCTCATCGCCTAATATTAATGCATTAAGAGCTTTTGCCCTGGAAAGAAAGATAATAAATCCTGAGATGATAAAGAGAAAACCGTAGGGAATCAATGACCAGTCTACAACTGAGAGATCTCCGAATATCCAAAATATCGTTCTCCCAAGACGTTCACCAGGAGAAATGCTCATAAGGAGCATAAGAACTGCATGGAAGAGAAAACTCAAGCCAACTCCAGCAAGAAGAAGTCTCTCTGGCCACAGTCCGCCGCGTTTCCACCCGAAAAAACCAACTAATATACTAACAAAGGACGCCCCGAAAAAGGCTGCCAATGGTATGGTGAATTTCCCGAAGAAATAAGAACCTGATAAGAGCACTCCTGCAGCTGACAGAGATGCACCACTTGAAATTCCGAGGATGTAAGGATCAGCAAGGGGATTTCTCAATATGCCCTGAAGCACAGCCCCTGATGCTCCGAGGGCCATCCCCATTAAAAATGCAACTGTTACTCTAGGCGATCTTATGGAAAATAATATATTTCTTGCGGTAGTATCTAATTGGAAAGGATTTATTACTTTCGGTGCAAGAAAAAGAGAACTCAATATGACTAATATTGATATTAAGATCAAGAGCGTAATTCTTATTTTAGACATCTGGCCATCTCATCAACGCCTTTGACGATCCTTGGACCGAGCCTGTAAATGCTATCGCTTATATAATAGATTTCGCCATTCTTAACTGCCGGAATGCTCGAGAGCCTTTCCAGAAGTCCTCGTGAAGCATCTTTCATGTTTGGATGTCCTTTACCAACAAAGATTACATCAGGAGCCTGATGAATGATTTCCTCTATAGAATATGTTGGATAAGAGGTATTCGTCTTTGACGCGATATTCTCACAACCAAGGAGGGTAATTGCATCGTCAATAGCGGTGCCTGAGCCTGCAACGATTAATGGTTCAGGCCAGATAATGAATAAAACCTTCTTTTTCAGTGACGAGTGACGAGTGACGAGTGACGAGTAATTAATCCCCCCATGCCCTCTTTCACCCCCCCCCCATCCCCCCTTTTCTAAAGGGGGGATGGGGGGACTATCGGGGGGTGAGGTGGGATTTGATTCCTGACTTGTGGCTTTAAATCTATTGAAAGCTATATCTATCTCTTTCGCAAGTGCCTCTGCTTTATCTTTCACTTCGAGTGCTGACCCCATGTCTCTAATGCCTTGCGGCAACTCTGAAAGTCGTCTTGCCTTGAATACATATGTCTTTATTCCCAATGAACGCAGCCTCTCCTCAAACTCCTTGAGATTTCCGTCAGTAGTCATAACAACAATATCCGGTCTCAATGAGACGACTGCTTCCAGAGAAGGATTAAAGATACCTCCTACCTTTGGCTTTCCCTTTGCATCCTCAGGGTAGTCACAGAAGTTTGTGACACCCACAACCCTATCTCCAAGCCCCATTGCGAAAAGAATCTCTGTCAGGTTAGGTGCGAGGGAGATGATGCGTGTTGGTTGTTCGTTAGCAACTGCTAAGTCTATAAATGTAAGATGTAAAATTAAACATATAAAGATGCACAAGCGTACAAAATAAGAGATTGTTTCGCTTCGCTCGCAATGACAAATGAAGAACCCTGCGGCAAAACCGCAGGGTATCTTAACGCAAGGAGTTGTTTTTATCATATTCGCTCGCTAACCCCCAGCAAGCTGCGGGGAATGCGCTCGCTATTTCGTTTCAAGAGATGACGCCACTTTACTGTCATTGCGAGGCGCGATAGCGCCGTGGCAATCTGGTTTTGAAAAGTCAATGAAATCAATATGTTCATGTCTTATCTTTGGACAGGCATGATAAAAACAAAAATCCTCAGAACCCGAAAGTCCTGAGGATTGCACCCTGATTTACTTCATCCTCGCCTTCCTCCACGGGAAGAGAAGCTCGGAGTTTTTAGTTCAGTGTTCAGAGATTTTTATCTCAGAACTCATTACTCCGAACTAATTACTGTCGTTCACAGGCAGGTCTTCTGGCTTCCCCGCCCTTTGGCTACCTTCCCATCCGAAAATTTAGGACAGTGGCTTTATAGAGCCAAAGGGTTCCCTTTTTGAAAGGGCGGGGTTACAGCGGCGGGACCGCTCCTGTACTTCACAGGATTCCCTATTAAGCCTTTCGCACCTGTAACGCAAAAGTATTTTTAATTGAATAGTTAAAGAAAGTCAAGGATTCTTTTTGGAAAGGGCTTCCAGTAATTCTCTGCTTATTGCTCCTTCCCTCAGTATCTTTATCTCCTCTCCTGTAACTTCCACAATAGTTGAGGGCAGACCGCCAAGGGTAAGGCCACCATCAATTACGATGTCTATCCTATCTCCAAAATACCTTATGACAGTATCTGCATCTCTGGCAGGTGGCATGCCTGATAGGTTAGCACTTGTTGCAGTAATAAAAAAATGTGCCCTTTGTGCGAGGGAGAGGGCAAAAGACTTTCCTGGTATCCTGACCGCAACCTTCCCGGTGCCTGCAGTAATGTATCTCGAGATATCTTTCTCTGCAGGAAGGATTAAGGTAAGAGGGCCTGGCCAGAACCTTTCCATGAGTAATACGGCACTGCGATTAACAGATTTTGTAACGAGAGGAAGCAATCCTTTGTTGGCAAAAATCAGAGGGAGCGCCTTGTCTTTTGGTCTCTTTTTAAGATCATAAAGTTTTTTTAGTGAATCTTCCCTGTCAAATTTCACCCCAAGGCCATAAAAAGTTTCTGTTGGGTATGCAACAATGCTGCCCATTTCGAGTGCCTCAACAGCCTGGTCTAAAACTTGCTCGCTATTTGCTTGAGAAATGAATATCCGAACCATATAACAAGATACTAACACAGACACTCTTATCCTATAAAATCTTGCATTTTATTACTTGACAAATGGTTTCTTTATCATGCAGAGTTATAAAGTCTCCTTTTAAGACTCTTAGGGGTTTTAAAGGAGTACAAACAGTATTAACAGTATTAAAGGAGGAAGGATGAGTACAAGGCTTTATGTGGGAAACATTTCCTTCAAGGGCTCAGAAGACGATTTGAAGGAGCTGTTTTCTCAAGCAGGTGAAGTTGTTTCTGTCAAGCTAATCACGGATGCAGCTACAGGAAGGCTCAGAGGGTTCGGTTTTGTGGAGATGGCCTCAGAGGAAGATGCGCAGAAGGCGGTCTCCATGTTGAACGGCAAGGCTTTCATGGACAGAAACATTGTTGTTAATGAGGCAAAACCACAGGAAAGGCGCGAGCGAGGAGGCCAGCAACGAGAAAGAGGTGGTTTTGGCGGTGGCGGCAGAGGGAGAAGAAAATAAACTTTCCTTTTTAACCAGCCAGTAAGATCAGGATTTCTTAAGAAGCATCGAGCCAGTTGAAAGGCCAAGTTCTTTAGAAACCACATCACATTTGGATTGGAAGAGGAAAAACATTTTCTTTTGAATGCCGGTGAGGGTCTCGAAGTTACTCTGTCCTTTGCTTATGATGAGTTGAGCATCTTCGAACGTCTCTTGAAATGTTGAGGATGTCCATGCGAGTATCGTGCCTACAGCGTCAGAGCCATTGTCGATTACTTCACATACTCCTGTAAGGCCTGATTCCAAAGCATCCTCCATAGTTGAGTCGTTGATTACAGGAGAACCCTTCTCTGGCAGAATGTCTTTTAAAATCCTCTTCTGTAGTAATTCGTCTTTTGTTCCAAGCCTGAGAGCAATATTGGACTGCCTCAGGAAGCAGGGAAAACAATCGAGATGTACTCTCATTTTTCAGTAATTTCTTCTAAGGGCCTTTGCCTTTGCCTCAACTTCTTCAGACATCTTCTTTTTATACTCCTTCAATCTTTTCCCAACTTTTGCATCCTTCCTGCTGATGATCTGGGCTGAAAAGATTGCAGCATTTTTTGCACCTGCCTCACCTATTGCCATTGCCGCAACCGGTACACCGGGAGGCATCTGGACAATACAAAGGAGGGAATCAAGTCCTTGAAGGGACGACGAGTCTATCGGCACGCCTATCACAGGCAAGATTGTGTGAGAAGCGAGCACACCTGCTAAGTGGGCTGCCATTCCGGCACCTGCGATGATCACCTCGATACCCTCCTTTTCAGCCTCTGATGCGAGTTGTATTGTACGTTCAGGAGTTCTATGTGCTGAAGCAATAGTCATAGTACAAGAGATCCCAAGCTCTTTGAGAATCTTTCCTGCCCCTTCCATAATAGGCATGTCTGAGTCACTACCTATTACGATCAAAACCTGTGGTTTCATGCCCCCTCCTTTTGTCTTGTGGCGAATGTTTGGCGCATATCCTTAAGCTATAAACAGCCAATCATTATTCGGTTATTGGAGTCTGGTAATTGGCTATTACCACTCTGTTACTGTAATGTGGTTATTGGTGGTTGAACCTTATATCCAATATCTTTTCTATAGTGCATTCCTTCAAAAAATATTTCTTCGACTGCTCTATATGCCTTAGCCCTAGCATCTTGTATGTCAGCTCCAAGAGCAGATACGCTGACGACCCTTCCGTCTGAGGTAACAATGTCATCATTGTTATAGGCAGTACCTGCATGAAATACAATGACGTCCTTCATTTTTTTTGCTTTTTCAAGACCCGATATAACAAGGCCCTTCTGATATTTGCTAGGATATCCCCTGGAAGAGACTACAATGCAAACTGATGCCTCCTGCTTCCATTCTATTATGTTCTGTATATCAGATAGCCTCTCATTTGCAATTACTAATGCGATTTCCATAAAATCTGTTTTCAGTCTTGGGAGAACTGTCTGCATTTCCGGGTCTCCAAAAGTGCAATCGAGCTCAAGAACGAAAGGGTTGCCCTTGTCTATCAATATGTCTGCTGAGAGGATGCCCCTGTACTGTATGCCCTCCGAATTTAGTGCCTTAAGCAGAGGCCGCATTATCCTCCCCATAATAGCAGTCTCGATCTGTTTTGTAATCACAGGCACTGGGCTATAAGCACCCATGCCTTCTGTGGTCGCTCCCATATCACCATCAAAGATCCGTTTGTGGTTCTTGGAGACTGCAAGGGGTACAAAGGTCTTCCCATCAGTGAATATCATAAAGGATATCTCTTCACCTTTTAGAGCCTCTTCTATGATAACTTGCTTACCAGCGTCACCAAAAACTCTATCTTTCATAATCAACCTGAGAGCATCTATCGCCTCTTCCACGGTAAAGGCCTCAAATGTGCCATCGCCCTCTACTGGTCCATCTGCCTTTATTACCAGGGGAGTACCTTTTAACCTGACATAGTCCTCTGCATGGAGATAAAAAGTAAAAACTTTATACTCAGCTGTGGGGATCCCGTAAAGTCTCATCAGGTCTTTTGCAAAGACCCTGCTTGCCCCTAACTGTGCAGCAGTCCTGTTTGGACCGAGTATCTTACAGCCCTCTTTCTCAAATAAATCGCCAACCCCTTTAAGGAGAGGCTCTTCAGTGCTTACAATCGTCAGGTCTATCCACTCGTATTTCACAAAATCAATGAGAGCATCAAAGTCGTAGGGACTTACATCTATGCACTCAGCAATCTCAGATATGCCTGCATTTCCAGGACAGCAGTAAATCCTGTCTACATGTCTGCTCTGGGAGAGCTTCCAAACAATTGCATGTTCTTTACCGCCTCCGCCAACAACAAGTACTTTCACCTTGGAATCACCTCGATCACAATGTATGGTAAAAATTTACGGTAATCCCCCTAAACCCCCCTTTAGAAAAGGGAGACTGAGGGAGATTAATACAAACGAATTTAATAAATTGACATAATTCACCCTCCCCTCGCCCCTCCCATCAAGGGAGGGAGTGATTTTAAGGTTTCCCTCTCCCCTTGTGGGAGGGTTAGGGTAAGGGGATGTAAATTTAATTATTGCTATTGTATTAATAAACTTATTTTTGATGGTCACGTTTCACAGTTGTTCTTCTGCCACCTTAGTTAAATAAGCAGCAATTGCTTTATCATAGTGAGATGTACGCTTGAAGACCTTCTTTGCGAGTCCCAATCGTGTCCTATAACTGAGGTCCCCCTTCAGCTTTTTCATCTCCCTGATGATCTTTTTGTAGTCTGATGGATCGACTATAACAGCGACATCCTGAAAGTTTTTCGAGGCTGAACGAAGCATTGTAGGGCCACCTATGTCAATGTTCTCAATAGCCTCAGCAAAGGTAACTCCCGGTCTTGAGATTGTTTCTTCAAAGGGATAGAGATTCACGACCACCATATCTATAGTATCGATCCCGTGCTTCTTTATTTCTTCCATGTCTTTTAGATTATCCCTTCTTGAAAGCAAGCCACCGTGAATCTTCGGATGAAGGGTCTTCACCCTTCCGTCAAGCATCTCAGGGAAACCAGTATATTCTGATACCTCTTTAACAGAGATACCCGCATCTCTTAAAGTCTTCGCCGTTCCTCCTGTTGAGAGTATTTCGACACCCATTGAGATGAGGGCCTTTGCAAACTCTACAACACCTTCCTTGTTCGAAACACTTATGACCGCCTTTTTGACCACAGCCATATACCCCCCTTGTTAACCTAAGTGTTGCAAAAAGTTAATGCTATTATACTGTCATTTCGGCTTGCCCGAAATCCTTCTTTAAGAAAGGTTCCCGCCTTCGCGGGAATCGTCATGAGCTTTTGCTAACAAGTATAATGAAAATATTTCCCCCCTTTGGAAAAGGGGGACAAGTGGGGATTTTAAAAACCCCGAAAGCTTTCTGGGCTTTATTTTATGATTCATAAAATCTCCCTTAACCCCTCTTTGCCAAAGAGGGGTATTTTCGGGTCAATGATACAAAAAGAATAGAATTTTCCCCCTTGGTTATTTTTATTTTATATATCCCTTCTCTCTCATGCTTGTATATTTTTCATCGCCTATTATTATGTGATCAAGTACCTTTATTCCGATTACCTCACCTACACTGACAAGCCGCTCTGTGATCGAAATGTCTTCACGGCTTGGACTCGGATCACCGCTCGGATGGTTATGGACAAATATAACAGATGCGGATGATTCTTTTATTGCATCCCTGAAGGCTTCACGAGGATGTATCAATGAATTCGTGAGCGTCCCTTCAGAGATTTTGCAGTCTTTCAATACCCTGTTTTTTGCATCAAGCATCATGCAGTAGAAAACTTCTTTTCCCAGATTCTTAAAACGACAATGATAGTAGGAATATACGTCATGACCTGAAGAGAATGCAGGACCTTTTACAGAGGGTTCGCCCATCAGCCTCCTTCCGAGTTCAAAGGCAGCCTTAAGCTGAGCGACCTTCGCCTTTCCCATACCTTTAATAGGCGCAAATTCTCCTATGGATGCAGCTTCAATCTTTTTAAGGTCTCCAAAAGAGTCCAGGATCTCTATCGCAAGGTCAATAGCACTCCTGCCTCCTCCCCCTGTCCTGAGTATTATTGCGAGAAGTTGGGCCTCCGACAGATTATGGGCCCCATTTCTTAGGAGCCTTTCTCGAGGCCTCTCGCCTTCAGGCCAGTTTTTAATACTCTTATACCCCATATAGATAGAGAGATTTTAGCATCTGGAGTAATCACTGGTAAACCCCGTTAGAAATATTGCTCCGAAAATACCCCTCACCCTGTCCCTCTCCCACAAGGGGAGAGGGGATTATATATTCATCTCCCCTCCCTCGATGGGAGGGGATAGGGAGGGTGTTCATTTTCATGCTCCTTTGTGAGCCAAAGGCTCATAAGGGTTTTTCCAGCAGAGCCGCTATGTATTTTTCATCTGCCCGCAAGAGAGACCAAAGGTCTTACAGAACAAAGCTTTCTAACGGGGTAAAGGGATTCATTGACGCCATCTTAGGCGTTAAGCTAAAATAATAATAAACAATCACCAAATTATAAAAGCTTAACAACCATTGGTTATCGGAATTCATCCGGTGTCTGGTGATTAAGAATTAAGTGAGGGAGGAGAAATGAAGATTATAAGAAATAGAAGGGGTTTTACCCTCGTGGAGCTCCTCATTGTCATGGTTATTATCGGTATGTTAGCAGCTCTCGTCTACCCGAGGTTAACCTCTAAGGTCGGCAAGGGGAAACAATCTGCTACAAAGGCACAGATTGAGCTTCTCGGTCAGGCACTTGACCAGTTCAAGCTCGATACAGGAAGATACCCTACCACATCAGAAGGTATGAATGCCCTCATGGTTAACCCAGGAATACCAAACTGGGATGGACCTTATTTAAGGAAGGCGGTACCGAATGACCCATGGGGTAGACCATACCACTATGAGTACCCAGGAAGCCACGGCGGAGATTATGACATTTTTTCCTATGGAGCTGATGGATCACAAGGTGGTGAAGACGAAAATAAAGACATCGGTAGCTGGGGAGAGCAGTCAACTCCATAAATTTCAATCCTGCCATTTTTTGTCATTTAAATGACATGAGAAGGACTCTCTGCGATAATTTTTAAAACTTCATAACAGACCCTTCCAGAAGAAACAAATCTCATAACTTATTAATTATAATTAATTTTCTACCTGTCACCCCAAGTAATAAGCTCATTTTTATATTTGGCATAGAGTTTGTATTTATTAAATTTAAAATAATTCTTTTGTAAAGGAGGTGATGTCGAAAGTAAGGATTCGTGGTTTTTGGGTTAGGGTCTTAGGTGTAAATATTGATTGATTAGAAAGGAGGTTACGATGTTTAAGGCAGTAAAGAATTTAAAGGAGCAGAAGGGTTTCACCCTGATCGAGCTGCTCATAGTCGTAGCAATTATTGGTATCCTTGCAGCTATAGCAATTCCTGGCTATATCGGTATGCAGGAGAGAGGTAGAAAGGGAGCAGTTACAAGGTCATCTGAGGCTGCTGCGCCTGAATTACAGGCATGGATGAACTCAGCCAAGAAGGCAGGTACATTACAGGGTGCGCTAACAGAAGTAGACACAGACGGTAACGGAGCTGTTGAACCAGGAACTGACATGGATAACGATACTCTCGGGCCAGCTGGTGTTGTTGCCACATGGATAACTCTGCATACACCAGTCACTGGTGCACTGGAGCAAAGCTCTCCGTGGGGTGTCGGAGCCCTCTTCGTGAATGGCGGTACGGCTGCCAATATGGCTGCATGTCAAGCAACTGCTGCTGGTAGTCCTGGGCAGGTTACGCTCTGCTATAATCCAACAGATGATGCTTCTATCCAGGCGATTCATATAGTCGCAATGGATAATGCAGCTACTCCAAATGTTATCCATTCGAAAAGTGTAAGTGCTGATTAACCTTGGTGCTGAGATACCAAAATAAAAAGAGGGGGCTTGACCTCCTCTTTTTATTTAAATGTTAAAGATCATAAATTAGACGTTATTTTATAGAGAGTTGGTAATTGTTGATGATCAGGAAAAGGAGGTAATTATGGGTAAAAAGGGCTTTACCTTAACAGAACTCATCATCGTTATAGCTATCATCAGCATTCTTGCTGCATTATCAATCCCAGCCTATATCGGCCAGCAGAGGAGTGCTGCAAGGAATGAGGCATTCAGTAACCTGGAGTCCCTAAGGCTTCTCGAGGAGCAGTTTTTTGCAGAAAATGGGCAGTATGCCCCTGCTGGCGGTGGCACAAGAAATTATAATGCTACTATCGGCGTTAATGATAACGGAATTGAAGACATACTTACTGGATTCAGACCGGGAGGACAGGCTGCTCTCCCTGGCTTTGGTTTAAATTTTACCTATCAAATAATAAGCCAAGATACAAATGGTGATAACTTAGCTGATACTTTTACTGCTAGTGCTACAGCCGTCCCTGGAACAAGGGTCGCTAGTGACCCTGCATGGACAATAAACCAGAATAATGTGAGGAACTGGTAATACTTGCCATCGAGTGAGATAACAAGAAAAGCTTCTCTATTGTCCAGTCCCTAACAGTTCCTTGCACTTTTCTATCGGGTCATGCCGCACTTGATGCGGCATCCAGTCTTTGCTTCTCTGGATTCCCTATGAGTCGTAGACCTGCTGGAGTTTACCCTCATGAAAATGGGGGCAGGAATGACTTTCATTAGAATAGCTAATTTCTGAGACAGTACAGTAGTTTTTCTTGCCTTTGGAAATGCCCCCTCGCTTCGTAAGATTCTTTACAAAAAAGTTGTTAAAATATTAAGATGTCCGAAAAGAAACTTCTCATCGAAGGTGCCAGGCAGAATAACCTCAAAAACATTAACCTCAGCCTGCCTCATAACAAGGTTATAGCCATAACCGGTGTATCTGGCTCAGGAAAATCCTCCCTCGCCTTTGACACAGTCTTTGCTGAGGGCCAGTGGAGATTCATGGAATCCCTTTCAACATACGCAAGACTCTTCCTCGAAAAACTTAATAGGCCTGATGTGGATGCCATTCATAATATAAGGCCGTCAATAGCCCTTGAGCAGAAAAATCCCATAAGAGGGTCACGATCGACGGTCGGGACACTCACAGAACTTTATGACCTCTTCAGGCTCCTCTACTCAAAGATTGCTACACCTTTTTGCCCTAACTGCGGCAAAGAGATAAAGATATGGGATCCCTCAAAAGTGGTATCTGAGCTTTTAGGAAAATATCTTGCTGAGAAGGCAATCATAATTTTCGAGACCAAAGAACCAAGAGAAGAACTAAAAAAACAAGGTTTTTACAGGATGTGGGTTAATGGCGAGGTAGTAGACATATCAGAATTTCACGAAGGCGGAAATCCCCCAATCACCCCGATAATCCCCCCCCACCCCTCTTTAGAAAAGGGTGGAAGGGGAGATTTGAAAAAAGGGGGAAAAGGTGGATTAATAGATGTTGTCCTCGACAGGCTTGTGATAAAAGATGAGCCGAGGCTCTCTGATTCGATAGAGATGGCTTGGAGAGAAGGAAAGGGAAAGATAAAGGTTGTCATTTATCCGCAAACTACCCTCACCTTCTCCTCAGAGAATGCCTGTGATGCATGTAATATAGAGCTACCGAAAACATATCCTCTCCTTTTCTCTTTTAACCATCCTGTGGGTGCATGCCCTACCTGTAAAGGATTTGGCAATGTCCTGAGATATGATGAGGACCTTATCATCCCAGATAAAAGTCTCTCGTTGTCAAAGGGTGCTATCGATCCTTGGAACAAGCCAGCATACAGGTGGTGGAAAGGACAGCTTATGAAGGGTGCTGTCAAAGATGGCATTGATATCAATAAGCCATATTCAGAGTTTTCTGATAAAGAGAAAACATTACTCTTTAAAGGAGGTAATACATTTTATGGAATTGATGACTTCTTTGAGGACATGGAGGGCAGAAGGTACAAGCTCCATGTAAGGGTCTTCCTGAGCCGATATAGAAAACCCTTTACGTGTCCTCAATGTAATGGCAAAAGGTTAAGGAGCGAGTCCCTTGCGTATAAACTCTTGGGTATAGACATAGCTCAACTCTGCATAATGCCGGTATCAGACACGGTTAAGTTTTTTGACAATCTGGATATCTCACCTTTTCAGAGAGATATTACCAAGGAGATTCTAAGACTGATCTCAATAAAACTCGGCTTTCTCCAGCAAGTAGGTCTTGGTTACCTCAGTTTGAGCCGTGATGGAAGGACTCTCTCAGGAGGTGAATATCAGAGGGTAAACCTTTCAAACCAGCTCGGATCAGTTCTTACAGGCACTCTCTATGTGCTTGATGAGCCGACTGTAGGGCTTCACGCGAGAGACACAGAGATAATAGCAAAAATTATGTCCGAGCTTTCAAGACTTGGCAATACTATTCTTGTCGTGGAACATGACAGAGGAATTATAGAGTCAGCTGACTGGATTGTTGAATTAGGCCCAGAAGGTGGCCATCTAGGGGGAAGGGTTGTCTTTTCAGGGCCGAAGAATGAGTTCCTGAAGACAGATATCCTCACGGCACGCTACATAAAAGGGATTGACAAGATAGATCCCCCTTTAAAGAGGAGAAACGGTACCAGGAAACTTCTCCTATCTGGTGCCACAGGGAATAATCTTAAATCTCTTGACCTTCAGATCCCCATCGAGACACTGACGACAGTCACTGGAGTATCAGGTTCAGGTAAGAGCAGCCTTATTGTGGAAACCCTTTACAAGGTATTAGCCAAAGAGTTTAAGATCGAGCACAGCTTTCCTCTCCCTTTTAAAAAGATCGAAGGTGCCCAGTATCTGAAAGGTGTCAAACTCATAGACCAGACACCCATTGGACGAAGCCCCCGTTCAAATCCAGTGACCTATTTAAAGACCTTCGATTCCATTCGAAAACTTTTTTCAGAGCAGGCCGAGGCAAAGGCCTACGGATATGGACCAGGATTCTTCTCCTTCAATATACCTGGTGGTAGGTGTGAGGCATGCAAAGGCTCAGGCTACCAGAGGCTTGAGATGTACTTTTTTGAAGACCTTTATATAAAATGTGAAGAATGCGGAGGGAAGAGATACAAGCCAGAGGCGCTGCGAGTAACATACCGGGGTAAGAATATAGACGAGATCCTGAGTTTGACAGTGGATGAAGCTATAGAATTATTCCATGATAATCTTCAGATAAAAAATAAGTTATTGCTCATGAAGGACATCGGGCTTGGCTACCTCAGGCTTGGCCAGCCTGCTACAACGCTTTCAGGGGGAGAGGCACAGAGACTGAAAATATGCGCTGAGATGAATAATCCACTCTCACCCCCCTTTACTAAAGGGGGGAGAAGGGGGATTAGGGGTCTTCTCTATATTCTCGATGAACCAACCGTTGGGTTACATTTCCAAGATGTCAAGGCACTGCTTAGTGTCCTCCATAGACTCGTTGATTCAGGTAATACCGTTGTTGTCATCGAACATAACCTCGATGTGATTTCGGCATCAGACTGGATAGTTGACTTAGGTCCCGAAGGTGGGGATAGAGGTGGATGGATTATTTTTAAGGGAACACCAGAAGATATTGTCAATGCCAGAGAATCTTATACTGGAAAATATCTCAGAAATTACTTGACTCTTAATTAACCCAAACGTTGCATTAACAAGGAGGCAGAAATGCTGAAAACCCCTGCAAATCGACAAGATTTTATTCTGATACACGTGACCGTAGATTTCACCTTTTGTGTATTCCTGAAAAGGCTGGCAGAC
>Ga0315282_10000653_pt1 | contig 68064 bp, 53 predicted proteins | sample YL17G07_20_MG_FD_203693 | JGI IMG/M metagenome (GOLD analysis project Ga0315282, IMG submission 203693) | Sediment microbial communities from Yellowstone Lake, YNP, Wyoming, USA - YL17G07_20 | ecosystem: Environmental > Aquatic > Freshwater > Lake > Sediment | place: USA: Wyoming | collected...
TGTGAATGCCCGTCTCATCAAGTCGTAAATACTGTGCTGCCTCCACCGGCGTAAGCAAGTCGCCAAAAACCAGCGGCCGGCGCGGCCAAGCAGTATCTTCAGTTCGCCGGTTTGCCAGTATATTTTGAGCCTGTTCATTCATTTATTTCATCATCTGAATCAAAAGTTTCGTTTAAATTTTTATCCCACTCTTCTGAGGAAGTAAAAAACGAGTGCCGGCAGCGTTTGTCCACCTTGTCCTCGGGTTCATAATCAGTTTCTTCAAAGTCAGGGCAATCATCACATTCATCCTTCGCAACCCACTGTCGATGGATATTGCAATACCAGTCAAATCCATTTCCAGAATTGCGTATCCCTGTGCTATGTCCGGTCATTCGGCGTATTGGCTCTGGATATTGCCTCGATGATGCCAATTCTCTGCGAACTACTTCAGGCCTTTGTGAGGGCATGGGGATAAGCCGGGGCTCTTGCCCCTTGCTTAAGACCTGTGGAAGACCCTCCTGTTTGGACGGAGGAGTGCCTTCAATTGAATCCCGTCGAAGCTCAGGTTCCACGGGTAGCTTCTTCTTAAGTTCTCTTTCCGGCCTGTCGAGTGCGTATCGCAGTCCATCTGACATAGGATCGATAAAAGGAAAGCGTTGTTCTACAGAGGCCTCCACCCTGTCAAGCTCGCTGCATAAGGGATCGGCGTACTTGGTCCAGATTGGAGCTGGTTGTTCTATAGACGCTTCCAGCCTGCCCAGCATCCGGCACAACGGATCTCCGGAAATACCCGCTACCGGATCAGGCGAAGCTGGATCGACTTCCAGCGTGTCTGGTGGTTTAGGTACCGGCATATCATATGTACCATCCATAACGTTTCCCTTTCATTTCATTCTCATTTGGCTCGTTTTCTAACCAACTCACCAAGAACCAAATGAACCAACAACCAACGCACTGCGCACCCACGTTACGTTATCCAAAGGAGCCGCCTAGGCTCCCTTAGAAGGTTTTTCTTGTGAAATCCTTCCTCCATCTGTCCTCCAGCTGCCCTTCATCCGTCCTTGTACGAATATGGGCAATCAAATTGGAAGCTCGAATACCGAGACCCAATCAAACTCCGGGTTTACGACCATGTCGAAATCCAGCAAGGCAAGCCTGCCCGGCAGGTTGCCGTTATTCTGGCGTTTTAGCGCCCTCTCAACCGCATCCTTATGATGCTTGTTGACGGCCACTGCCAATACGAAATCCACCTTGTCCGCATCCCCAGGCCCAAGCTGTGAAAGCTTGCACAGCCTCAGCAGCGCGGCAGCCTCATAAGCTGGCTGGTTATTGCAGCAGGCCTGAATGGGAGCGCGACCACCGCTTGGCAGGATCAGCAGCAGGTCGGGCTGCACACCCCCTGTGGTCGGGGATACGCCCGCCCTCTGGAAGTGGAAGGCCGCCGAATGCCTGCCAAGAGACCTCTGCGTATAATAGACAATAGCCTCATGCGCGACGCTGCCTTTGCCCGTCTTGGCCACGGTCAAACCCATCGTGGCCGCAAGCTCCCTGCCGCGCGCCGTTAACTCGAAAAGCCGATTCTTCGCGCCAACCTTGCCCGCAAAAGCTATCAGCCCGCGCGACTCCAGCTTGGCTCTCGCCTCGCCCTCGGCCTCGCGGTCAAAGCCAAGCGCGTCCATCCTGTCTTCTATCAGCTCCCATGGCTGCTCGGCGATGCGGGCGTATACCTTCAACTCTCTGGGGTGCAGCCCACCTCCAGCCGCTGTGGGTAAGCCTTCCCCCTTGCCTGCGCGACCACCGTTATTCTCTTCAGGCTCAGGAGGCTCGCATCTCTTCACATAAGGAATCGCCTCCAGAGCCGGCCTGCTTCTCCACCTGGCTTCCTCACGGCTGGGCGGAGGCGAACCCTCAGGCAACAGGGAGCGAGCATCCTTTACTGCCAGGTAGACCGGCTCCCCGTAGCGGCTGAACCGCGCGACCGCATGCTGGTTCGGCAGCCTTGCAAGCTCGGCTTCCTGCCATGGCGCGAGGTTCAGCGATGCCGCTGCGTCCCTTATGCATTGCCTGTGGCCTTGGCGCAGGCAGAGCACCGTCCCCAAATTGCCCCTCGCGCTGGGCACTAAGTCAGAGATGAGCTGCGACACCACGACCCCGCACGTCCCGGTCTTCCTCAAGTCTCTCAAAACGCTGGAAGGCTTCCCCTCTTTCAAGTCAGAAGTCCGCCTGTCGGTCTGGCCGCCAAGGTATTCGTGAGCTTCTTCCATCACGAGCATGCGCGAAATCCCTGGCGAACCATCTGAACGAAACACCTCCCGCAGCAGCGTCACCAGCAGCGCGAACAAAACAGGAAGCGCTATATCCTTGGTGTCGCTCAAGTCCAATATCACAGAATGTTGCATCAGCTTGCCGAAGTCCCTCGAGCTCTGAACGTCAAGCCCAGGTAGCAGGGCGCGCAGCGAGTTTAATCTGTCCAGCAGCTTGTCCTTTGCCTTGGCGCGGTCAGAGCCTTTCGGAGGGCTTAGCCGCTTGATGGCCTCGATGACGTCGCTGATGCACGGGTAATTATTCATTTTCATTGCCTTTCAGAATGCCTCTCCGTTCGTATTCTTCCAGAAGAACTTCGCAAAGGAGATTAAGGCTCGGCTCGTTCAGCCAGAACAACCTCGCCCATTCCCTGATGTTGTTGACCCACTTCTCAGGTGACATGACGCGATGGCCATCAGCACCAACAGGCACCTCGAAAGGATTGATGCCAAGGTCGTCCGCAGTCAGCCAGACAAGCTCCTCAGACCCAAACAATCGCAGCAAGTCCCGGTATTCATCATGCAAGTCCAGAACGAAGAATGTGCGATTCCGACAGGCTGTCATGTTTCTCCTTTTCCCATAAAAGAGCAGAGCAACAATTTGACCAGCGTGCTTTTTCCAGTAGCTGTCATGCCGAAGACACCAACATGTGAAGGTAAGTCTGCTTCTGAGACGCCAACTTCTTCTCCAACCACGTCGCCGCTCATAGCAGTGCCTACGACGTAATCACTTTCCGATATTTCCTGCGGCAAGGCGAATTTCGGCGGGTCGTCGGGATTGAAGCCCCTTTGCCTTGCCAAGCTGCGCAGCATCTCGTGAATATCCATGCCCGCATTCGAAGCCGCCACCAATGCTTTAATCTGCGGCATATCTTTGCCGAGTAGCTCAACCAGTATGTAATCTTCTTTGCTTAACACTTCGCCTCCTTCTTGGTAAGGTTTACGGCTGGACAATCTTCCTTCAAGCAGTCCTTTAACCATCGTGGTGCCTGTGGAAAGAGTGGCAGTGGCAGCTTCCTCAGCAAACCTATTGCGTTGCTCGGAGAAAACAATCTCTTTGACTCGGCTTTAGGCACACCTCTTTCATCCACCACCTGCAATTGAATCTTTTGCGCCTCACCACGTATTCCAAGCTCAAGCACGTCTTTGAAGAGACAACTTACTGATTCAGCTATCAAGATATGTTTCATGTCTTCACCTCCGCTTGGAACCGAATGTCTCATTGAGCCATTGCAGTCCTATCACTCCTGCTTCAATCGCCACAAGAAGGCCTATGCCCAGCACTGCAAGGGCGGGTAAGTGTATTTTCATCACGTACCCGAGCATTACGAGGGCGAAAACGAACCCCATCACCGCTGGCAGGGTGAAACGCCAAGCTGAAAAAAAGGCCTGTCTTATTGGCGCGACCAACAATATGAATAGAAAGATAGCGATTAACCAAAGCATTGCTTCATCTCCTCTTGCCAAAAACCAACCATCGCAACAATGCCAAGGGATGACACTTGGGGCAGTATGCCTCGCCGTTCCCGTAGACCGATGCATGGCGTCTGCATAAAGCTCGGCCACATCTCGCACAAGTGTAGCTGCAACCAGCAGTAGAACAGACGTGTGAGCCGCACACTTCACAGGTCGCAACGAGCCGAACATGCTGGTCCTGCAGGTGGCCGAAATCGCAGGTTCGGCTGCTGATGAAATCAACCGACCTGACGGTCATCCCGCCTGCATCCTGCTCGATAAAACTCAGTTGCTCTTGGATGAATGCGGCGTTGTCCTGTGACGCCTTGCCCTCGACGACCCGCATGACAGTTTTTCGCGTCCTCGGATTGCATTTGGCGAGTAACTTCAGTAATTCGTCTCGTGTTTTCTCATCCATAAGCTAACCTTTCGATTATGCTGTCACGCAGTTCTGGCTCACTGTGTTTTTGGATAGGTCACTTGTTAGTACCGGACCGCACAAATGGCATTCAGGCAGCCGTTCAATGTGTCGGACTACGTCTGGCATAAAGCCAGCAAGGTGGAACTCCCTGTAATTCCAGGCAATAGGGCGGTTCATGAACAGGCAGTCCAGAGCGTAAACAGCCGCACCCCCAACGAGCATGAGAATGTCCTTGATTGCCGGCGTGCCGGGACATGGCGAACGGTAGTTCTCCAAATCGTCCCGAAGCTTGCGTTTCCTTGGGAATGCGCAGCCCCAGCAGGCTTCACTTGGTTTCTGAACGTGAACATAGCCATTGTCTCCATTTTCGCTTACAGCAGTAGTAATCAAGGGAACGTTGTGAATGAGCGAGTACTCTGCTATGTCTTCGCGCGCGAGTTCGTCGTCGATAGCGCTTATCATGCAGTCGAAGTGGGGGACCAGACCGGACTCTATTGCTTCCCTGAAGTTGAGGGCTATGCCGGTGAATTTTGAGCCGAGAAAAGATTCTGCGGCAAGATTTTTAGCGAGCCGATGGGCTTTGTTCTTCCAGATGTCACGCGCGAAGAACTTCTGTCTGTTCAGGTTTGACGGTTCGACGGTGTCTTCATCACAGACAATAAGGTGGCCAACACCCTTCCGGGCAAGACTCTCACCTATTGCAGACATCAAGCCACCGGCGCCGATTCCCAAAATGTTAAGAGCAGACAATACTTCCTGTGAGAAACCGGGAATCTTTGACTGCCGGTTTGCAACGCCGCCGCCATGGGACTGAACGCTCAGCACCCTACTACGATATGTTTTCTTCAGTCTCAAGCTGATAAACATTTTGCTCAATCTTTTTAATGCGCTTTCCTAAAACACGAACGTTCGGGACCTTCCTGTTGGCGTAAAAACGAACGAAACCATCGCGGGAAAAGATGCCGCCGATGATCTCGCTGCCGGATTCCTCCATAGTGGATTGCGTTTGCCTATCGGTGCTGCTGGGACAGGTTGCGTTCACACCACAGGTAGGATGGCTATGAAAATAAGCTAATGGACGAAGCCCAAAGTCATTGAGACGTATAAGGCTGCTTGCGAGGGCACCGTTGTCAGCGGCTGCGCCCACTACGTTTTGCATGCTTAAAGACAGAGGTATTACGCGCTCCAGAGACCTTAGATTGCCAATGATGGAGCCGGTGACCGCGTGAAGGCCTTCATCCTCGGTCCGTGTTAACAGCTTGAAGCACTCGTGAAGCATTAAGCTATTAATCACAAACAAAGGTTCTCTGCCTTTATCTTCAAATCCAGTGTCAGTGAGTGGAACTGATGGCAATGGTGGTTCTTTTTCTGGAGTTGTTTTCTGCCAAATCCTGCAAGAACTCAAAGAGAATAAATGCCGCCCGAAAACATTAATATCAAGATTTCTTTCAAATTTCTTATTCATTTTTGAAATGCCTCCTGTAACAAGGTTTCAATGTAAAATATTCCTGAATTGACATCGGTCGGGACTTGAGCGAAGTGGACCCTGTATTTCCCTGGTTTAACCGTTGTAAAGCATGCACCCTTGGGCCCATTGAGGATTGCGGCAGGAACGTCGTGTACGTAAAACGTAAAGTCGTATTGGGACTGCCACTTTATCACTCCATGACATCTGCCGAGTCTGGTCTTGAAATAACCAATGTATAAGCCGTTGCGCACCTGCCGCCACCGCCGTAGCTGCCAGTAAGGCAGAAGTGGGCGATGCAAAAGATGCTCTAACAGGACCACAGATGGCCGCTTAGTGACCTGCGTAGGCTTATAGTCCGCTTTCAATTCTGCAAGGCCAGAGGATGGTGGTCGTCTTGGTGGAGTAGCAGACCTCGGCCTTGCAGCATGCTTGGCATCAGTGGCCTTTGGCGTGCTGCCAAAAAGGATTTCCCATAGCTCCTGCCAGAAACCACTCATAGGCCGCACCCGACAACCATAGGCGCGAAGGCAAAAAGCCTTCCATGGTCTTCAACAACGCGCGACACATCGCAACTAGGTTGAAGTACCTGACGGTTTCTGACCGTTGCCAGTTGATAATTTGGTAGGCCAAGCTGGCTCAAGATATCCGCCGGCGTAGCGCCTTCCTCAACTTTGACCGGCGTTTCTTGGCCAGTCAGCCCGTTCACCACAATGAGTGTTTTCGTGATCATTGTTCACTCTCCTTTCCAAAATAGGTTGACAAAGTGTTCTCAGTTCAAAAGCCGGTATACGGGCCCGCCCGGGCAGGCCCGGAGCCCACGCTCAACCGGAACAACCGGAGTTACTTCCTCTGGCGCCACCCCCGGCCGGGCGCCTGATCACATTGTGTGTTTCGTAAGCAGGAATAGCGATATTCTCAAATTCCAGAACCGTTGAGTTTCTTCCTGTTTTTTCTTTCAAGCCATACATATGCGTAACATAAGCGAATGCCATGCCAGAGCAGAATCCAAGAGGATGCGTCGAACGTAACTGCCCCTAAGGGAAGAGCTTAGGATGGTTGTATTTTGTGATAGCCAAGAGGTCTGTTCGGATGAAAGAAGTCCGGTTTCCGGACAAATGTCCAGACTTTCGGATACCGTAAGCTTTATAAAGCTATCCACAAAAACTACTACATGGTGGCAAAATTCATATGTGAAGTTACAGAAGGCGTAAACGATGATTTCAAGCTAGCCAGAATAATATACACAGGTACTGGAAAGAGATACTTAAATCAAACTCTCGATTTATTTGGAGAATTCAGCCACTTTGATAAAGAGGTGTATCTAGATGAAAGTATATTCAATGCTTGCGGTTATGCCAAGCAAAGAGCGTCGTTTTATGGTGATGTCCCTACGCTACTGATCGTGGATTCACAAAAGCTCAAAGGAAAACTTTATTATGACGGGAGATATAGAACGAAAACTCTTCCCGTTGGCAGTTTTCTTCCATATGAAATTGCGCTGGATGCACAAGGGAAACTTTGTGAAGAAGACTATTATCGTATCATACAAACCCAAGATTTTGTCGCCGGTGCGTCGGAAGAGGATATTAGAAATGAAGTTGCCAAATTTTTATCCGCGAGGAGCTAAGAAACTTTTGGGATTTATGTTGTATCTTTTGACTTTGTCATAGAAGGTCGATTTTCGCATATTCAATTTTCGTATCGCCTCTGCTACGGTTTTGGATTCCTGCAGCTTTGAAGTAAGTAATTGTTTCTCAAAATCATCATTGTAGAGAGTTTCCCGTGGCACTTCTACCGGTTCTAGTATTATGTTATTTGCCTCAACAATATCACCAGAGGCAAGAAGAATTGCTTTTTCTATACAGTTCTCCAGTTGTCGTATATTTCCAGGCCAGTCATACAGCAAGAGTTTTTTCATTGCCTCATCGGAGAGACTCTTTTTTGTCTTTCCAATCTTTTTGCATAAATGAGTGAGGAAATGTTCCACAAGAAATGGAATATCTTCCTTCCTTTCGCGCAAAGCTGGCATGGAAATGCAAAAAACATTGAGCCTGTAGAGCAACTCCTCTCGAAATGTGCCTTCTCTAACAGCTTTCAATAAGTCTTTGTTGGTGGCCGCGACAACACGAACATTAATAGGAATCTCCTCAATTCCGCCAACAGGCTGGATTGTCCGTTCTTGAAGTACCCGAAGCAATTTTACTTGGCAAGCTTTGTTCATGTCCCCTATTTCATCCAAAAATATCGTACCCCCAGAAGCTCTCTCAAACGCCCCTTTTTTGTCGTCCGTGGCTCCTGTGAAAGCTCCTTTTTTATGTCCAAAAAGCACACTTTCCATTAATGTTTCAGGGATAGCCCCAAAGTTCAAGGGTACCAACGGGGCATTGTTTCTAGGGCTGTTATGATGAATAGCCTGTGCAACCAGTTCTTTGCCGGTACCTGTTCCTCCGGTAATCAAGACAGTTGAGTTTGTGTCTTTGACTTTCTCTATCAGAGTCAGAATATCTCTAATGGCTCGACTTTTTCCAATTATCTGCTTAAATGGGTCGCGTCTCTTAATCTTCTCGACCTTCTTGGCCTTCTTTAGAATCCCTTTTAGTTCGTCTGCTGACGTTTCCTCACGTAACTCTGTAGGTCTCCGTTCCCGTTCAGCAACACGCGGTTTCTCGATATCATCTACAACTTGTTTGACTTCTTCGAGGACCTTGGAGTCTTTGCAATTCTCTATCGCATTGCACAAAGCACTAAAGAAACAGTCGCCATCAACAATGCCAGTAGCACTGAGCAGCAAACTAAGCTCGGGTTGGATCGTCTCGCCTCGCAGTTCGGCCAACTCCTTAATTAGGTGGTTCCTTGTACTAGGGTTCGGGATCACCTCAAGAACTTCCCTCACAATTTTAGGCTCATAATCGTGCGATGCACACAGAGTTTTCCACATCTGGTGATTGTCAGGGAAACTCGGCAGCCTCGCCAACCACAACATAGCTTCATTCATTGGGAGTTGCATTATTTCCTCTGCCATCTTTTCTAGCTCTTTGCGGCGGACATAAGTGTCCTCGACTGCTGTTACCACTGTAAAATATCTCTCCATGTCCTCTGACAAGCGTTCCCTGATACTGTCCCTCTTACCTTCGTCAGAGGGCAACCGGTCGGTATTTTCAGAAGACGCAAGCCGGACGAGTTCCTTGATACATTTAGCGAACAGTTCGCCAGCCACTTTTGCCTTGATTTCTCCGTTGGCGGTTTCGTTTGCTATTAACAGGGCACTGTCGATGTCATTGCAGAGAAGAAGCCCCATCGCGGCATTCTGCCTGACTTCCTCACCCCACAACCCCGACGCTTTCCTAAGTCTTTGGAGTTCTGGCTGGGCTTCCTCCGTGAAGCCACATTCGGCCATGATTCGCAGGGCTTCAGATTTCTGTATGTTACGCAAGAAGTCAATCTCGACACCATCTATCATATCTATTGTATTCTGGAATAATGAACAGGCCTTCTCTCTGTGCCCTAAAAGCGCCCATCCCTCTGCAATGGCTGCTTGAAAGAGGGGCGCCCAAATCCTGTCATCCCAAAGGTGTAAAACTGAGAGCATCTCTGTAAGAGTATCATCCTTCTCCTTGAATTCGCTACTCTTCACAAGTGTATGTATCATTCTCTGCATTACACGAGAGCCATCAGACTCAGACGAGTTCAAGTATAGACAACTCACTGTGGCAAAACAGAGCTTTCCAAGAAGTTTGACCTTCTCCGTTCCTATCGCGGATTTCGCAAGGCATTCACATAGATGCACCGCCAATTCTTCTACGTACAGCGACTTCATCTGACCAAACTTATTTAACAGCTGTTCCCAATACCTGATTGCGAGCTTCTCATCTTCTACCGCACTCAATTTCGTGGCAATGACTTGAATCATAGTGGGCACGCTCATTATATTCGGACTTGAAAGTGTCTCAATAATTCGTAAAACAAACCATTCCTTTTCTTCCGCAATTCTCGGTGACAAAGTATCTGCAATACTCCTAATCATGTTCAGTGTATTAAGTCGATTGCCAGCCACTATCGCCGCATCAAACCATTTCTGGAGCCAATCATCGTTGCCGCTTTCCATTAGCAGGTCGCACAAATTCGCCGAAGCGAGGGTGAGCTTATAACAAGCCTCTTCATTCTCTATTTCTTTCACTCCCTTGATTACAATGTTTAATGCCTCTTCTACAATATTTCTGGCTTCCTTCTTGAATCCACCATTCTCAAGAAATTGGGCTTTTGCCGCAAGTCCTCTGACCAGGTCATGGGGTTCCCTTAGCCTCTTCAGGACATCATCCAAAAGTGGTATCATAATCTCGAATTCAGCTCTTTCCTTCAAGGGGAGTTGACTTGTGCCACAAATGCCTATCAAGGCATTACTAATATTTGACGGTTCTCGTATTTCTCGCAGTTCTTCTAGTGCGCGTTGAAATTGGCCATTTTTGGAAAATCCTATTGCTAGGGAACTGTGAATGCGTTCGCTGGGCCATTGCTGGTTATCTTCTATGCCGCCTTGTAAAGCTCTAATAAAAGAACTCATGAATTCTGAATGTCTACCTTCACAGTCTAGGATAAAACTTAGATGTGAAAGAGCGTCGGTCCTATCGCTACTAATGAGACGCTCGACAAAACGCCATGTTTCTTCCCAGAAACCAAGTTGAGTGTATGAGTCTATTATTCCCCGAAAAGCTACCCTCCTAGTCCAAGAAGGAAGGTCTTGACTCTGTCGTAAATAGATCGCGCACAATTGTGCCAAGACTTCCTTTGCAAAACTTGGCTCAAGTATTTTAGGGATTACAGTGATAAACTCATCGACGAAGCTAATGTATCCCAGTTTTTTATTATCCACCATCCCATCAACTACTCCCTGCACAACCTTGAGTAATCGCTCTGTCCCGATTTTTGCGTGAACCTTAAAGAGAAAATTTGCAATAAGGTCCAGATGGTCCTTCTGTGGGACAAGGTCGAAAAGAGTTCCAACCAGTCGATCCAGAATTTCCTCATCGTGAGTCTGTTGCAGGACCGAAACAAGATCTTCCAAAAAGTCGTACCTGTAGTAGACACTAAGGTACTTTACGCTATCAAGCATTTTAGACAGGACTTTCCCACGAATTGCCGGAGACTTTATCTGCGAAGCCTGCGAAAGCAGCAATACCATGGCCTCGTAGGCAAAATAACTCCATTTTGTTTTTATCTTGGCGATCATCTCAACCGCTTTTTCTAAAAGTTTGCTAATAATCATCAGTTCTTCTTCGGTAACGTTCTCAGGTTTGTTATTGAGAAAATACACAATGTGAACAATGGCGAGGGCTATCATGCGAGGATAGCCTGTTTTTTCACTGTCATCACATGTTTCCCACATCCAGACGGGTACTAACATCGGATTTTCTGAAAGATCGAGAATTTTTTGAGCCAGTTGAACGAGCAAACTACGAGGTGACAGTCCCTCATATATCTTTCCTCCGAATTTATATATAGTTGGTGGCAGGCTATCACCCCTGATGAGGGCTTCTCCAATAATCAAAGCACTTGCCCATGTTCTGCATAAGCTATCCTCGATAGATTCCAGTTCTTCAACAGCCTCTTGATATAAACCGTGATTGGAAGTCACAGAAACAAGCTGAACGCTTACATAATCCCTAAAAAGAGAATGTGCAAAAAGATTCGCTTCAGACCTAATTTCCCCTCTCAATGCTTTTGTATCCGTGCTTGGTGAAAGTTTTTCAATAACCATCCCAATTTTCACCAAGGATTCTGCCTTGAAAAACTCAAATGAACGGTCGTAACCTCGTACCACTTCCAAAAAACGTCCGCAATTATCTGTAATATTTTTCTCCTCACAGGATGCGTTCAAGATATCAGTAGCTATAATTATCCCATCAAGGAAGGATGTGAAATTGCTATGTCCGAGTTCCTTCAGAATTATTCCAATCGCCTCCTGCATACTCTCAAAAATACCATGTTTGGCAAATAGCCTAGCCACGACTTCAGCTATATCTAATCTATCAGAACGGTTCTGCAGCGAGTTTAAGAAATTTACCAAAAATGATGCCACACGGTCACCTGGCATTCCGGACTGCAACGCTATTTCCCCAACTGTACCGACATAATCTTCAAGACTTGTTTCGCCACAACGTACCAAATTTGCGAGAAATGGCTGAAGTAAGTCTAAATTCTGAACAGAATGGCAGTATTCGTTCAGGACTTTCGGAAGATATTTCTTTGCGGAATCCTTATAATCTTCTTCAAGTATAAGAGACATGAAGTGCTCAAGGAGCTTCTTGTCCCCAACACTCACCAAACGGCGTGCCAAAGACCAAATTACTGGGGCAAAGAAGTCAAAGCTCTTCAGTGGTTCTTCCGATATGTATTTGAAAACGTCTGTTAAAACATCTCGTCGATCGTTATCGATGGCCCAACAGCCAACAAGTGCTAAACACCCAAGACGTTCGTGTCCACTTGGAAGCGTTCGGGCGACTTGTATTGCCTTATCTGCCTTTTTGCTTTCAAGGAACTGCTCCAGTTCCTCAAGACGTATTTTTGCCCGCTGTCTATATTCAAGGTACCGACTCCCAAAATGGACGATGTCAGAAAGTGAACCAGCCTCTTCGGCAAATTTCACTCCTTCCCACAGAAATCGCTCCAGATAGACATCGGATCCCCATTGGTACTCAACGGATGACCGCACATCTGTTCTGCCAATTAGGTCCCTCATAGAAGCTTGTATCTGTGCTCTCTGCGAACTTTCCGGAGCTTTCATCATCCACTGCCGGAGATGCCAGCCAACGCACTGTGTTGCACATTCAAAGTCTGGGTTTTTGCTGTCTTCAAGCACACCTATGAAAGCCGTTGCCAGGCCCCGATGAGCTTCACACAAATCGTTTCTGTAAAATTCCTCCAGCCACCGAGCAAAGGAAGGGTGGAATGGGTGCAGATAGATATGCCCCTCCCCCTTAAACGATTCAAAATGCGTCCTCATTTGTCCCAGAACTCGCTCGACATGCCGCCCCTTAACTTCTTTCTCCCTTAGATGGCGGATACCCGCTGTTATTATTGCGGTAGACAGGGGGGCTCGAGCAGCGGCAAATAATGTCGCAATATCCTCGCAGAGGTCACGATCTTCTGCGTGCTGGAGGATTCTGTACTCCCATTCGCACCGGAACAACTCATCCAAGGTCAATGTTCTGCTGCCCCTTTCAATTAGTGAAAGTCCTTCGTCTCGCAAAGTATCCAAAAGACGACTTGCGACAAGAATGTTCCCATGCGAGTACTGTTCTATTATGAGTTTGACCGAATTGGTCGTATTTTTCGGGAGACGCGTGTTTATGTATTCGTTAACCTCCGCAATTGTGTATTCGTCACCGGCTTCCCATCGAAAAGTCCTTACATCAGGAAACCAGATGAATTGGTCCATAATCCGTGGTACAGAACGTGTTGTTCCAACAACATACGCATGTGGCGGAAGATCGAACTTGAGTAACATTGCATTCTCATCACCCGTAAGATCAGCTTCATCGAGTGCATCCACCAAAATTATAAGTGGCCGCTCTTGGCTCAGAAACTGACCAAGCTCGTTCAACAAGAGGTTTACCCTTTCATGTGCCTCAAACGGGTCACTGATCCAATCGAGAAGAGCGTTTTCCTGCTTGCTAATCCTTGTATGGAGTTCTGCCGAAAGGTAGTTCAAAAAATTGAGCAGTCTCGCATGAGGGGTTCGTTCTTGAAAAAAATAGCAAATTTCGGAACCACTATAAGTACTGAGCAGGAAACCTGTCTTTCCAATTCCGGGCCCCCCAACAATTATGAAGTACCCTCGCTCTGTCGAACTGAGAAAATGGGAAAGTTTTCGGTTGGGACTATTTCTCCGCACGATTCTAGCATATCTTTGAGAACCTTGCAGGCTCTTTGTAGACCCCCGTGCTGAATCAACGCACATCTGTATTCTAGATGACAACACGTTTAGCCTTTTTCTTCCAACCCCGATTATTCAAACCTTAACTAAATAACAAAACTCGATTTGTGCCACATTAGCCCTCTTATCTCTGTGTCCAGCTTTCTATATGTACTGCGAGCATCGCTTTGAGGTAATATATACAAATTCTTCGCTATAAGCAACTGTCGTTTCGGTTGAGCGCATCTAAATGGCCGTGTGTGAATGAATAACCTTAAGCTCCCCCTTCTAAAAAGGAAATAAGATATTTAGGCTGTTTCGCTGCCTTCAAGAGTACCATTGGTGTGGGCAATAACAAGGATTCTGACTACAACCGGAAACTTCTTGTTGAAATGGCTCGCTCCACCGGAGGAAGGTTCTCATCGGCCCGCAGCTTTGAGATGCTTGTCAACGCCTTGCGGAAGGCATCTTGAGCATCCTATCTGCAGATCTGCAGCACGCGGCCGCCAGGTGGTACCATGTGTTCATGATGCTGCCTGGCTGTTTTTTATTTTCATTTTCACGTTTTCTACACCAACTGAATACATACCCAATATCACCGTTAACCCATTAACCAACCATAATCTGAATCTGCTGCCTTATCGTATTTTTCACCTGCGTCCGCAGGGCGGAAGGCAGAATAAGCGAGCTCAGGCACATCTTTTGAGGTGATTGCCGCAGGGCTAAGAAATCCGCGCGAGCAAGAAAACGCTCAGGACGGGTAACAAACGGTAACTAATGTGGCATGCTGCCCCGTCCTCATTACGGAAATCCTTGACAAACGGACATCGAAGGCCGAGAATTGGCCTTGTTGATCTGCGGTTGGCATATGGAACGGGCAGTGATATGAATATGAGGCGGAAATATTCGGTTCCTAGGTAGCAGCTATCATAGCTATGTTTTCGGATCCGAAGTTAAAAGGTACTTGGCACTCGAACTAGCGCGTCCAAGGTGCCGGATTCCAAGTATCCCGGACGACTGCAGCATTAGACGGGAGCTGGAGAATCGTGGCCTTCTATAGGAATATGAAGATGACGAATGGTGGTTGGGATTTCGAAGTAGTGCGCGTCGACCTGGATGTGCTGGGCGTTGACGCTGGGCAGAGACTCGGCATGGTCATTGTCCAGCCAGAATACAAACTTGTTCCAGATGCGGAAGTTCCGTTTCGAATCTCCGATGAATGCAGGGAGGCCCAGAAAGGTCTGATAGAAAAGGCATTTCAGATCAGGGCCGCCGAGAGTATAGAACGTAGCGTGCCAATTCCTTTCATCTTGTTTCCTGAGGCCAGTATTCCGGTTTGTGGGCAGGATAGTCTTGATTATCTCCGCCAGCAGATTGAACAGGCACAAGGAGAGATAATCTTCATTGGGGGGTTGGAAGGGCTGAGTCCGCAAGAAGCGCAGGAAGTGACTAACAGGTTCGTCCCTAGTGTCGATGCTGCAAGACCAACCTTTACTGCCGGCGCATTTGTCAACCTATGCGTAATTGCGGTTAAGTCCGCCAACGGTCAATTGAGTTGGTATTTCCAAGCGAAACTCCGTCCATCCCAGTGGGAACAGCCACGCAATATGGCACACGGCCACCGAGTACTGTACTTCATCGCGCCACAGGTTGCCTTCTTGTGTCAGATTTGCTTTGACCAAATTGCCGCACAAGGTGAAGAGGCCTTTAATGCCACATTATGTCGCCAGCTTATTAAAAAGACCCAGCATAGCGCGGCAACTCTGGATTTCGTGTTTGTACCTCAGTGTAATCCCAAAGTGGAAGACATTAGCATGAGACAGAACAGAAGCTGCTTGCTCAACCATCAAGACAGGGCATTTAAGAATGACATGACAGCCGTTGTTGTCGTCAACAAAGCTACAAATGTACAAGAACCATCAGAATACGGGCGGAGCGGCTTCCACTATAGGGCAGGCCGATGGCAGATACCTACCTTGGATGTCGGACCAAAGGGCTACGAATTGTATGACTTGGATGGTGTTACTTCAGCAGTCTTCAGGAAGCGCACGCCAGCGATACATGTCGCGACCCTTGTGCCTCCGTCGTACAATGTTGGCAACTCTGGAAACCCGCGTCAACCCTTGGAAAACCCTCGCAGCTACCTGATCAGAGAGGGGTGTGATGCTACTCCATGTTCATGCCTCCCAGGTACAACACTCGCAGTTGGCACATTCGTTGAGTGCGATTGCCTCCCATGTAAACTGCGGGATACATTACTTGCTACGCTTCCTGCAAACGATGAGAAAAGGCGATGGCAAGGTTCTGATGCTGGCCAGAGCCAGCTTCTTGGGCAGCATTATGGAAAGATACGGAAAGACCTGCTGATGTTGGGGGCTTCTCGTGCTCGTGAGTTAGTTGACTTGTTGCTGAGCATGCATGATCCGAACAAGGGCAACCGTAATAATCCAGACTTGTGGACGTCGCTGCAGTTCGAGGCTGTGGTTGAACTCCTTTCAGCTTTGAGCGTGTTGGCAGAGCTGCAGCCAGTGAACTTTAATGCTCCACCGTGGTGGACAGCCTGGCTGGGCGAATCCTTCGCTGTGGCCGTGCTTGATGGTGTAGACGATTGGCATTTCTGGCAAAAAATGGAACTTGAGTACAGAAAAAAGTTCGAAGGACAATACTACCACCCTGACGCCCGCAGGAAACCTGTGTTGCTCGCAGCTCTGCGGTCGCGAGGACAAGTGCAGCCTTTTGTCAAAAGAAGTTGGCTTGAAATCACGGAACCAGCAGACCAGAACAGGCTTGGCGATGAAGACTCATATACCAAGCCGACACCACTGCGGTTCTATGTGTGCCAAAGCGGGCTGTTTGACGAGGCAAGACAAGCTCCGACAATTAAAACATTCTTGGAAAGCGAAATGAGGTGTGTTCTTGAATAGAGATACTGAACAACTTGAAAGGATATTACGAGAGATTAGTGATCCCGGTTGGATCATTGGAAAACTCGAGGAATGCCCCACATCGGATTTGGTACTTCAAACTCCATGCTACATTGCATTCTTTGTTATGGTCGAGCAAGCAGAATCACTTGCGAATGTTTATCGAAATGCCCAAGCAGAGATCGCTGGGGCGCGTAGTACAAAAGGTGCGAAATGGCCAAGAGATCTCAATCTTGTATTGCTCGTCGGAAGGGACACGTTCCCAGATTCTGCTTCGATTCGCGAGGTCGTAGACGACCGGTACATCTGCAGGAAGTTTGTTCTCTGTGTGAATGGCCAAGAAATGCGAGACGTTATGGCTGACTTGCCGTTCTGGCCACCGGGCGATCTCCTCACTGGAGAGCCGGCATCGGTCATTATGAGTATCCAGGAAGCGGTGAGGGGGTATGACCCACGTCTCATTGCTGACTTGGCAAGCCATAGCCCTGGCGCGGAACGGGTTTTCGAGAAAATCCGGGAAGGTAAGTACAATTTGACTGGTGAGCCTTCAGGGGCCGAACTGGTTCGACCGCTGCGAGTTGCACAGTTGGCCCTTACGAAGTTGGAATCCCTGGACATCACGGATTTCAGAGGTATAAGGCGGCTGCGTCCGGAGGATATGCCACTGTCGGCTGATGTTATCTTCATCTACGGGCCCAATGGCGTGGGCAAGACCTCGATTGCTAATGCTGTGGAATGGGCGATTACAGGCCAAGTGGGTCGACTTCAGAAGGCGCAGTCTCGTTCTGCCGGGGATGGGCTTGACCCCATTGTCAATGTGCTCTCAGATAGGGGCAAGGCACGGGTTACCTGCCGTTTGAGCAACCGTAAACCTATCTGTCGCGTCTCGGATGGTCGGTCAACGAAGCGTCTGATCGAGTCGCGCAGCGTGGCGGACGATCGTGCCATCATAGACTATGTCGTTGGTACAAAGGCACCCTCGCGCGAGGCGCGGCTGCGGGTCGAGCGACTGAGAGACCTGTTCCGAAGCTCACACATGCTCTCGCAGCACGATATCCGTCAGTTTCTCGAGGGGACTAATCCTGTCGAACGGTTTGACATTCTTACAAACATGATCGGCGCGGAGGAGTTTGTTCGATTCAGGGAGAAGGTAACCACAGTCTTGCGGCATCTTCACACGCATGTTGGAGTCATAGTCGAGCAAAGTAAGTCTCTGAAGCGCGAACTGGAGGACGTGTCGATGAGACTCCGTGAGCGTAAGAAGGAACTCGAAAGGCTGAGTTATGCAGTGACTGCCGGCAAGACTCCGGAGGATATGGCTTCTGAACTTCTGCAGGGGCTAAGGAACTGCCAATGCACCGTTGATGAGGCTGCTATTGAGAGGGCTAATGTTGAGCCTGTGGAACGGCGGTTCGAGCTAATCGCGGTCCACACGGAGACTGCGATCCGTGGCAAGAAGGCAGCAACTGAGGATCTCCTAGTGCGGCTCACGAGCTTAGAGCAAGAAGTTCAAGGATACATCGAGGCGCGAACGCACTGTGAGAGTCTGGTAGTTGAAATCGCAAGCATGAAAAGCGCTTCAGAGAAGGCACGTGCCGACCTGCAGAAGCAGGAGAAAGCGCGTCAGGATATCCAGACGCGCCTCCAAGTTCTCAGAACGAAGCATTCAGAGGCTGCGAGGCGTTATGCAGATTTGACTTGGCTCAAGGAGAACCTAGCCGCTTACCGTCAGAGCCGGGAAACGCTTCGGCGCACAGAGGATTCTCTGGCGGGCCAGCACAAGGAACTCCAGAGGTCTGAGGCTGCTCTTGTCGAGCAACAAAAGTCTCTGAGTGCCAAACGCGCTCGCTTGCAGGAGATCGAACAAGCAATAGCTATGAAAACAAAAAGGCAACGAGCTCTTGCCGCCCTTATGGAACGGCTACCCAATGTTCAGGCAAGACGGCAAGAGGCTACGCAGTCGGGAAATAAGGAAAGGCAACTCGATTCCCGGATAGGTGAACTGAAGCGTCAAGCGAACTCGATTCGTGGCGAAGCGAACGCGGTGCGAGCGAGCTTTGATGAGTTGCAGAGAACCTACAATGCCGAGGCTGCCCGCCACGATGTGCTGAGTTCGTTCTTAGCTAAACTTGCGGAGCTGGTGAATTCAGCCAAATGCCCACTTTGCGGCCGAATTTTTGCGACCGTTGAGCAGGCCAAGGACATTATCCGAGAACACCTGTCTGCTATTCCGCCTCAACTAAGGGACTTGGCACATCGTTTGGGTGAGGCGAAGAAGGAGACTGATGCTAAGCAAGCTCAAGCCGATTCGATTGCAGCGGAAACACGCGTCCTCGAAGCTGAAATTGAGCTAGTACGCTCAGCCAAGGGTGATGCGACAAGGGTAGTTCAAGACTTCCTTGCTGAGTGCGCTGCCTTGGGCGTCACTATCTCAGCAGACGACCCGGCATCATGGCAAAACCTACTGGAGCAGGTATTGAGGGAATCCGAAGTTGCTTCTTTGCGTTCGGAGGCCGCGGGTATCGGGGACGCAATCAGCGAATTAGCCTCTCGTTTTGTGAAGCAGCAGAATGCGGTTAATGAGCTTCGGCGAAAACTCGTTCAGGAGGAAGAGCAATGCACCCAGGTGGTTACCGTGGTCCAGGGGCTTGAGACAGGCATAGTGCAGCGAGGTTTTGAGTCCGCTTCGCTTCCAGAGGATGACCGGTTGGTCGCTGAAGTATCGAAGGCGCAGGACAAGGCCAAGGAATGCCGGGAGGTGGTTGCCAAAAGAGAGGCCGAGTTGGAGGTTGTTGAGTCAGCAATCGCGGGGCTTCGAGAAAGCCTTAAAAGAGCCGACGAGGATGTGGCGAGTAAAAAGACCCAACTCCGACAGTATGAGACTATCTGTAGTCGTTTCGTCGCTACGTGTCGTGCCATCGGCGTTGTCCCGGAAAACCCAAAAGAAAGCATTCGCACTGCCAAGCAAAGGGCATCAGATCTAAATCAATCCCTCTCCGGCTTAGAGAATAAACTCCAGATACTTCAACAAATCACTGCTATAGGAAAGTTGAAGCGAGAGACCGACAATCTCGTACAAGTCGAAGGCAATGTGAAGCGGCAGGTCGAAAAGAGTTCAGAGGAAGAGACGCGATTGCGCAACCGGATGTCTCAATTAGAAGGTTTGGAAGGCGAGGTAGTCAAACGGCAAGTAGATGTTGTCGGAACCCATCTTAGGCATCTTGAGCCAACTACACAACAGCTTTACTATCGTCTGAATCCGCACCCCATCTTCGGGAAGGTGAGAATCAGAGTTAACGACAAGACGCGTGAGCTCGACGTTGAGGCCGAAGCATCTGTGGCTAGTGAGCGGCTTCACGACATTATAGTTTCCCCTTCGGCGTTCTTCAGTGATGCGCAGATGAACTCACTGGCTATCATGGTGTTTCTCGCCGGAGCCCTGCGGCAGTGCTGGTCAGGGTTCAAGACCATTCTCATCGACGATCCGGTTCAGCAAATGGACGAAATGAATGTGTGTGCCTTTCTGGACCTTATTCGCGGTCTGTCGGGACAGCATCAGTTCATTATCTTCACTTGCAGTCGAGACTTCTATCTTCTTGCGCTGGACAAGTTGGTCTGCCTCAACAAGTCCAAACAGGGAAGCTTCCTAGCGTATCGGCTTGAAGGCATCGCTCCCGCAGAACTCAAGGTACACTGCGACGCACCATGATGTCAGATAAAGACCTCCTGCGGTTTATGCAAGCACAATTTTTAAAAGCTTTACCGATTTACCAATCCACTTTGTAGAGAAAATGGCGCAGCTATACACACACTTCTATGGTAGCAAAGATGTATGCGAAATGGATACCGATAGTAACTAACGGAATATGACTGAGCGGTAACCCCGTCGCCTCAAACTACATTGTTAAGTTCGTTCGGAAGGAAGTTAGACCAAACATCAGATTGGCACGCTGCTTTTACTACAGGGCAAGTCCCAATACACCTTATTCACCGAAGCTTCTCATAGGCATAGCTTTTCCGTTCATCATTGTTGGTATAGAGTTGTACAGATTCTGGGACGGGACCAAGAAGATCAGGTGCGTTCGGTGCCACGAGTGTAAGAGTGAATTTCCGATCAAGGCCATGTATAAGGCTGGCAGGTGTCCCAGTTGCAACTCAAAGCGAGTCGTCGGTGTCTTGTTAGACGGTAGCACCACCTGAGTTTCGTTGGTTGTGATTTCCTCGGAAGTGTATTTCATCCCTTGATGTCTAAGTGGCAGTCGAGCATAACGGGTATGGGGAAAGAACAATTATGTGCCGAGGCAGTAAGTTTTTCTTCCTCTTAAGCCGAAGCGCTTTATGTTCTTTTCTGCATCGGGCATTAGAATCCTTTGCGCGAGTTTTATCCTTTGCGTCTGTGCCGCTGAGGGGCGGTCTGACCAATCACCAAACCAGAGCGACCACCAGCAATTTGGCGCGGCCCGTAATTGTTGCTGCCATCAAACTATGATATGTAACAGGGACAAAATGAAGCAGTTGCTGTTATTTGAATATGAGTTATTTGGCCGAATAACAAGAGCACAGAAGTTAAGGCAAGGTTATTCCATAACCCATTCCCAAGGTTGAATCAACATATTCGAATAGAAGGACCATCGCACTAAACAAAAACCCGATAAAAGCAACCATGTTAACCATGTTTTAGCCTCCGTAGATACTTTTATTTATGATAATTGTCTTAGCTACTTAAAGATGTTTAAAAATTTCAGTAAGGTAAAATTTTTCCCCATGTGGCACAGAGATTTGTTATGGCAACCTGAATTGATAAGCGGTAACTGTGGCAAAGTTTTATATAAAGCTTCTTGACAAAATATAAATGTTAATAAAAGCAAGACCAACGGATGAAGGGTAGGTAGGTGGTTAATCGCGGTTGTGTATAGTTGCTTTGCTCAGTAAAAAATGCTGGTAATAGTGCTCTTAATCCAGTATATCTTGGAACTTCCCGAAGAGGTTATATGAGTTTAAAGACGATAGTTCATAAATGCCGATTAAATAATAATTGATTTTTATATTTACCAAGGAAGGTAATCAAATGGAAAAACCCATCTTTGTGTTTGGTTGTTGTAATAGCGGAACAACAATACTTTGGCAGGCATTGAGACACCACAAAAAATTGAGTGGACCAGAGATTGAAGGTCAGGATTTACAGGATTTGCCCATATGTATGAGGCACTATCTCGGGGATGCGACTTTTCGGTTATGGGCACATCCTAAGTTCAAGCTTTGTTATTATGTAACAGAAGATGATTATAATACGAAAGACGCTGCTAAAGTAAAAGAAGTTTACAATAGATACACGGTTCCTGGTACTCGACTCATTACAAAAAGTCCCGCCGATACGCTAAGGGCGAGGCTCATACAATCATATTTTCCTGATGCATACTTTATCGCGATAGTGCGCAATGGGTATGCCGTCAGCGAGGGGATTATCAGAAAGCGAAAATACGATCCTGACAGGCCCCAGTATGAAGGGCTATTTACGACCATCGAAGAGGCTGCTGAGCAATGGTTTCGGGCAAATACCATTATAGTTTCTCATCAGAAATTTCTGGACAACTATATGATTGTGAGATACGAGGATTTAATCCGAAAGCCTAAACATATCCTTCTTTCAATTTTTGACTTTTGTGGTTTAGAGCCAGATGGTTTTCATATCCCCACATTTACCCAGGGCCTTAACGAAGAACAGGTTTCCAGATTGTCGGATTATGAAATCGAAACAATAACCAGAATTGCAGCACCGATGCTTATACATTTTGGTTATGAACTGAAAAATAAAGGGCTAAGAGGGGTTGGAGGTGAATCGCCATATGAGGAAAATATATTGGCTGACAGGATTACCGTGTAGCGGTAAGTCGACGATAGCAAGAGAACTTGCCAAGCATCTTAATGCAGAAGTGCTTGATGGGGACGAGATAAGGACAATAACAAGCAATGACGATTTCTCTAAGGAGGGAAGAGCCAAACACATGAGGTCTGTAGCTGCAATGGCTCATATTCTTAGCAAATATACCGATGTTATAGTGGCATTGGTTAGTCCTTTAAGGAAAGTAAGAGAGGAAATCAAGGAAAGGTACCCTAACGTATACGAAATTTACCTCAAATGTGACTTATCAGTATGCAAGAGCAGAGACGCTAAAGGAATGTTTGCCAAAGCTATGTGGGGTGAGATAGGCGACTTCACAGGTGTTCAAGCCGACTACGAAGAACCTTTAAATCCAGCTATGATTGTCAGGACGGACAAATACTCTCCAGAACAGTGCGTAAATCAAATTTTGACTTTACATGATAGCAAGCCGAAGGCTCTGCTTATCGGAAGATGGCAGCCTCTGCATGAAGGACACAAATGGCTGGTGAATGAGGTGCAAAAAAAGGGACATGATGTAGTCCTTGGAATCAGACATACCCGGATAGACAAGGCAAATCCATACTCTGTTCAGGAAAGAATAAACCAGATGCGGGAAATGTTCGGGAAATCTGTAGACTATATAGTTTTGCCAGATATTGTCGGCGTTTATTATGGTAGGAACGTAGGCTACGAGGTAGAAGAACTTAAACCGCCAAAGAAAGTAGCATCAATAAGTGCCACAAAAATAAGGTCAAAAATAGGAGCCAGTTGCTGATGCCATATGGCAGCAAGACTCAAAATGGAATATAAGCGGTTCAGCAAGACCGGTGAAAAAGTGTTTGATATAGGCCTGGGTACTTATGGTTACGGGGACGCATACGGGGGTATCAGCAAGGAAGATTCATTTGAAGTGTTGAATTCTATCGTTAAAAGTACGCCAACTTACGCTAACCTGTTAATTGATACTGCTCCTCTTTATGGTGCTGGAACATGTGAAAAATGGATTGGTGAATTTCTTGCGGTGTCTGGTACTGCTAATGTTCTGATTGCAGCGAAAGGTGGGAGGCATATTGAGCCTGATAGGGTAAATGAAAAAGACTTTAGTCCTGAGTTTTTGAAAGCTGGTTTGGGGGAAAGCCTGAAGAGGTTGGGGGCCAATGAGATATTTCTTTATCAATTACATAACCCCTCGTTAGGAGTCTTGACAGAGGGTTCCGTATTTGATTTGCTTGAGGAGTTTAGGGATGAGGGGAAAATAAGGTTTTATGGCGTTTCAATCGATAGTCCCACAGAAGGGATTGCAGCGATTGAAGTTTGCAGGCGAAAGGGGTACGACGGCTTAGCGGCTATACAGGTAGTCTATAACATACTGAACAAAACTGCTAACAAGAAACTTTTTGAAATAGCGAAAGATTCAAATATTGCTATTATTGCCAGAGAGCCTCTTTTCAGAGGTTTTTTGACAGATAAATATAGCAGCGATGACAACCTTTCCAGTATTCCGTCAGCCAGACAAAAAGAGATTGATTTATATGGTCTAGAACAAATTAATTTAAAGGTGGGTAAAATAAGAAAGCTACTTCAGAAGTATGAAGTCAACGTTCCGTTGTCTAAGGTAGCGATTAAATTTGTAGTTTCCCACCCTTATGTCACTTTGACGATACCGGGGACGAATAGGCAGGAATATGTTGAGCCGAACCTGAATGCAGCCAACACGGCGTTAGATGATGCGCTATTATCGGAACTGAATGATATTGCAGATATAACTTCGCCTTACGGGCCCGCTGTATTTACAGATTTACCGGCAAATGTCGAAAATAACTGTAGATATAGAATGGGCGTAATTTCGTGATGACAATCTCCGATAGTTTTATTATTAAGTAGCTACCATTATCAAATAATGACAAAAGTTCAACTTATTCAACCAACAACAGGGCCATACAGGTCCAATTCGAGAACAGGCTCATATGTACCTCTGGGATTAGTTTCCATAGCCTCTTATGTTAAGAAAAAGTGCCCTCATACTGATATTGAAATTATTGATGGTGAATTCGTTTCACACGAAGATATCATTCAAAAGCTCGATGGGGATATTATCGGTATCACCGCTAATACTGTCACATATCCGCAGGCAATAGAATTAGCTGCGATCGCCAAAGAATCCGGAGCAAAAGTTGTGCTCGGAGGCGTCTATGCCTCGGCTATCCCGGATTTAATATGGAAAAGCAGAAAGGGCATAATCGACCACTTGGTTGTAGGATATGGCGAAAAACCTATGGTTGATATAATCAAAGGAAAAAACTCCCAACTAATCACTAATCATGAGCCACCTTTGGATATTGTACCGTATCCTGATCGCAGTTTTGTTGACTTGAACGAATACATTGATACTTTCAAGGCCAATCATCCGACTTGGCCGTTCAGAGCAACGAACATATTCACTAATATTGGTTGTGAATGGAAAGCGAAGAGTAAAGGCGGATGTATTTTTTGCTCAAGATCTGGCCAAGATCCAGCATATCGAAATCCTCGATACGTTTGGCAAGAAATTCAGGAGTTGGTAGAAGAATACGACATTGACTATATTGTTGATTTTAGTGACTCTACTCTCCAAAATTTAGATAAATTCACTGAACTGGTTGAAAGTAAACCACGAGACTTGAATCCACAGTGGCATATCTTTGCCCGTATGGATGAGATAAACCCGCATACGCTTGATTTAGTCAAGAAGCTACCTTGTAATCATATATTCGTAGGGATTGAGTCTGGCAATCCAGATAGCTACGGAGCTGCCGGCAAGATGAGCGGCTCACCTTCAAAGTCTCTGGAACTGGCAAAACTGTTAAGGGATTACGAAATTGAATTAACGCCTTCATATGTGATAGGCTTGCCTGGCGAGAATGAAAGAAGCCTGCAGAATACACTTGAACATGCCTATCGCTTGCATGAGATAACCGGATTTGAAGAAATTTTCTGCTGTCAATTAATCCCATTTCCCGGTTCAACGGCATTCGATATGCTAAGAGAAAAAGAAAACATAGACTCAGACGTACTTGATGTTGAAGATTTAAAAAAAGTCTGGGCAGAAAATTTTTGCGATGCTGATTTTCAACTAATGCGTGAGTGCTGCGATAAAGTTTTAGAACTTGGAAAATATAAAATTACTATTTCAAAAGAAACTGCTCTCCAAGCTTGTTTAGAAGTACAGCACGCTTATATAAGAAATTTGCAATGAGTTATACAAATCAGTTTATTTTACTTCCTGACCATTTTTCTTGACACTAAAGTTACAAGAACACCAAAAAGAAAATATCCCGCCATAACATTGATTGTTACGATAACTTTCGGAATATCGGTGTTAGGGAATATATCGCCGAAGCCCAAAGTGGTAGAAACAACGGTGCTAAAATAGAATGATGATATGAATGTCTTCAGACAAAAGCCTGTGCAGGAAGAAAAAGTGCAGATATGATTTGGGTTAATGTATAATCCAGCATTATTTTCACCATTTAACGCGTATGCAGCTAAGTATGGCCAATATTTTATAGTAAATATTACTATTGTAAGAAGACAATAAAAAATCCATCGTGGGAACGATTCTCCATATTTAGAGGTCAGCCCCCAAAGCTTAAAAAAGACATAGCGAAGTCCGCTGAAAATGAATTTTACCGGCACAAAAACAATAAGAAGTGTGTGCTTTAATCGCCTATCGATTGTAAAGAAATGACGGAATTTTTTCAGTTTGCATAGTTTAATATAAGTATTGCTGGATTCCTGGGAATAACCACTTTCTTCTGCTACATTAATAATCTTTTTGAAGTAAAATTCGGCCGTGGCTGACAAGTCGATATTTTTTACTACTTCAAGGAAGCGGTCACGGCTTTTACAAAATGCTAGTATATCACAGCCTCTTGCGTGTGCAACGGCAGATTCGGCGAGATTTTCAATGATAAACTCAGCATCTTTTTTCTTGCTACTATGTTTGAGTGATTTTAAAGGTGACACAACCAACATGCCCTCAGCTGCTTGATGGAAGTTTTTTCCAGCTTCAGACCATTCGAATTGTTTAAGACAATATTTTGCCAGGTAATTCTTACAATATGCTCTATCACGTATGGAAGGAAATTTATCAGATTCTTTTTCATTTTCTATGATACCGTGGAGTACCATGTACTGTTTTCCTATGGAAGAGTAACTGAAAGCAAACTGGAAAATATTACCAATCAATTTGCCTAATGTTACAATTTTGTTGCGTTGAGTAGCGTCTTCAAATCCATCAATTTGGCGTTTGTGGAATGCGACAAAACCTTCCAAGCTTTTCTCGTTTTCTTTCTCGACTACAAGAGGAACAAATAATGCGGATCTAAGACTATGCTCCTCGGCCCAAGCTTTGTGAGGAAAATCCGGGCTGCCCTTATCTTGTAAATCCTTTATCAAGTATGCATCTTCCAGACCATTTATGAAGGAAGCAGTGTTCAGGTGTCTTACGACAGGACTACTCAGATACACTTTTACCTTCTCTGCGTCAGCTTTAGTCAAACGCAGATGTTCATCCTCAGTATTGTCATGGATTGCAACAACTCGAAATTCGCCATTTTCCTCACGTTTTCTCAGTATTATAAGGGGGGTTCCAAAGGTTTTCCCAATGTTATTCAAGAAGACGTTACAATAGTCATCAAGATCAAAACTTTCAAGCAGAATATATTGAGGATCTAGTGCATCTTTCAAAATCTTTATCAAATCATCAATAAATTTTTTGAAGGTAGTTTCGTTATTATTCATTTCCCCTCCCAATGAATGATTTTATTTTGAATCAATATGATAATTTTATTCAAAGAATAACCTAGTAACCCAACTATTAACACAGTTGCGTATGCCTCTTCCATCTCAAAAATGGAGGTGGAGTTAAAAATTCTACGTCCTAATCCTGTTTGAGAGCCTAAAAACATCTCGGCAACGATTTCAACAACAAGAGCTAAGGAAAGAGCGATACGGAAACCAGCAAATATATACGGCGATGCATCTGGTATTATGACCTTGAAAAAAGTTTTGGCAAATGACGATTTTTTTGTTTTAGCCACCATTAACCTAATATGAGCTACGCTTCTCAACCCGTATATCGTATTTATTAACACTATAAGGCAGGAAGCCCAGGCGGCGATGAATACTTTGATTTTGTCACCTAAGCCCCAGATAACAATAAATAAAGGGAAAATGGCTGTAGCTGGTATTGACCGGAAGAAATCAACAGGGAACTCCATCAGTTCGTAAACCTTCTTATAATATCCCATCACCAGTCCGATGCCGACACCAATACCGCTACCTATGAGAAATCCAATTGTAGTCCGCCAAAAAGATGCCCAAATATCCTCAAAGATATTAAACGAAATAAGCAACAAATATAGTTTGTAGAAAACGGCTATAGGCGACGGTAAAAATAGCCTGCTTATGAGGCCAGTGGCGGTTACAACCCACCAGAATGCTAACAAAATCAAGCTGCCTAACAGTATAGATTTCTTCATTTGCCTATAACTTCCCTGAATTTATGTAAAATAGGCACTTTCAACTTAAAGAATGCTTCCTGTTCATACAGCTCAATGTTGCGAGGTCTTGGCAAGTTTATATCATAAATGTCAGCAACCTTAGCTGGCCTTTGGGATAACAAGATAAGTCTGTCGGCCAGGAGAACTGCTTCATCCAACTCATGTGATACAAAAATTATGGTAGATTGTGTCCTTTCCCATGTTGTTAGAAGGTATTCTTGTTGAGAAATTCTCCTATCATAATCCAGAGATGCAAAGGGCTCGTCTAGTAAAAGTACATCAGGGGCATAGATGAGTTCACGAATTAAGGCCACTAATTGTTGCTGTCCGCCACTACACTGGTATGGGTATTTATCCAAGGGTAACTCCTCAAGCCCCATTTCTTTGACATAATTGCGAATACGCTCATGTTTTTGTTTTTTAGACCCGAAGGAATAATCTAAAGAGAACGCAATGTTATCAATGTTCTTAAACCATGGAAAAAGAGAATCACTGTAATCTTGAAAAACAAACCCAACTCTTGACTTCGAGGGTTCCTTCCCATCGATTGTCACGGAACCTTTGTCAAAATCAATAAGCCCAGCAATTATATTTAACAGGGTAGTTTTGCCACAAGCATTGGGCCCGAACACAGAAACGAACTCGCCTTTTTTGACCTCTATGTTTAGATTCTCAAGAACCTGATTATTTTCACCAGTTGATCCAGCATAGCTTTTATAAAGGTTTTTTATATGTATATAGGCCACATGACACCGTTATCAGCTAAGATATTGGATTACTTGGAAGTTGGAAACACGTAGTCACCAAAAAGCTTGTTTACATCTTCGACCCGTTTGTCCATTAGCGCATTCTCAAATAAGAAGTCGGCAAATCTCTGAGCGTTTAATCTATTCTCCTCGCCTAGCTTGCAATATTTAAAGAGCTTCAAATCTGCCAGGACTTCGTTCTCAATATCTTTCGGAATAGGCGTGTATTTGGGTAATACCTTCTTTGCTTCTTCGGGATATGAATTAATAAAATCTATGGCCATATTCAAAGAATCAACAATGGCTTTTGCAACTTCGGGGTCCTTTTTCAAAAGCGTTGTTGATATTGTTGTGGCAGTTGATGGGAAGGGGTTCATAATGTATTTTACCCTTGGATTCTCTACAACCACTTTCGCAATTCCTTGAAGCTTGGCTATGTTCACGGTGGGTTCTGTAGAGGAAAGAGCATCATACTCACCAGAAACAAGACCTTGTATCTGGAGTCGTGGGCTAATCTCCACAATTGTAACTTCGTTTGGATCAATGCCCATTCCGATGAGCATAGCTTTGAGAAAAATGATTTGAACCAAACCTGTATAGACCCCAATTCGCTTACCTCTTATGTCTTCGTATGATTTGAGCGGGGAATCTTTTTTAGCAATAATACTAGCAGTGAAGCATTCAGAAGTTTCTTCGCTCGATGAAAATAGCATAAACTCATTGGGATATCGATTTACAGCAGGAAATAATATAGAATAAGCAAGAACAGCGGCAAAATCTATTTTACCAGAGACAATTCCGGTAATGATATCGTTTGGGGTAGTGGCTTCTATAGCTTTGACATCTACCCCATTTTGTTTAAAAAATCCTTTTTCCAGTGCAACAAATAGAGGCAAATTGGCTGTAAGGGGTAAATAAGCAGCGGTAACTGTTCTTGTTGTTTTTCCTCTGGGTACCCTCGATTCAAATAGCGTATGGGTAGCAAATATGAATATAATCGCAAGGATAACTATTACTAGTCCCTGGATTAACACATTTTTTCGTATGTTGTACTTAAATAAACGCACTTGTTCGCCCTTTCCAAAACATGTCTTAAATTTTAAGGTTTTAGCAGAGTTAAACAATATTTTTCTATAAATTTAATCCAACTTTTTATGAGAAGCGGTTACATTTTCTTAGCTCTCGTGGTTCCAGACTACTACAGAAACTTATTACCTACTTGGCTTTTGTAGGGCTATCAACTCAAGCTCAGTAAAACAAAATATTTATGAAAAGTCAACGGTATGATTTGCAAACTGCAAGCGTAAGGTGATTAAACCATCCCTTCTTTTAGCATGTAGTTGCTGACTGAGACGCCATCCTGTTGAAGCTGGCATTCGCAATTCATATTCATTAACACACAAAATTCCAAAATCTGATTCAGTAAATTGAATCAGACCCAAAGTCGCAAAGGCAACGAGCACAAGCCACGTAAATCAGCAACCGCTATCTTTTCAGACGACCGCTGAGGGATCTTTTGCCCCCCTTAAAACGCAAGTCTAAGCAATTGTCTTTTGTGTGTCTTTCGTTATCCAGCCATCAAATCAATTCAATCAGGAAAAACAAGAATGCAAAATCAAGAAGAAATCTCGAAGATAAACCATTTCATCTGCGGGATATTGCCCATCGTTGTAATCTACGTGAAAACATTGCTTCAGTCCGCTGGTCTTGAGGTCGAGGAAAAAGGCTGGGGGCTTGACATAGCCTTTCACATCAAATCCGGCAAAAGAGAAGCCGACTTTCTACTCCATAATCTACTTCTGGAAATAGCGACCATTGACAGGGACGAGACACCGCTGAGGTTTGACGAAAGACTCGTAGACTTTGACTACTTTCTGGCCAAGATGACTCGCCTGACTCAAAGCAAGCTGAACATCCTCGGTCATTTTCTTTCCGAAGAAAACCCCGAATCCGCAATCGAAAGAATTACAAAGGAAGCCAATCGCTACGAACGAATCCGCATCTGGAAACTCGACCAGAAAGGGTCTGGCTGACCAATCCTTCTGCCTTTCGGTCGTTGCGGTCTGCGGCTTGGAAGTCAGACAACGCTTTCTCAGCATCCACAACTATTCCATTTGGAGGTAAAACTATGAGCGCACCAATCAAACAACCAGCTCAAAAGAAAATCGTCAAGCTGCTGCCACAAGAGAAGGATGGCAGCTACAAGTTCGACGGCAAGTTTGTGTCAACACGGGCAGCTGTGGAGAAGTTCGGCGAAGCGGTGATCGTCGCGGCCCACATTATGCTTCTCAAGGAGGTCAAACGCAAAGACGGCTTGGATTATTTGCAGGTTTTTGAGGTCGACGGCGAGAAGCTCTGGTTCATAGATGATGTCACGCATGTAACCGCTCTGCTGCCGGATGATTATTAAGGTGTATTCAACTATCCCGATACGTTTGCGAAAGGAGGAATCTATAAAGCAATTCGTGTGATGATTTTTTCGTTTCGAGTTCAAACCGTGAATGTAAAAAAACCATTTTTTAGCAAACCAGTAAGAAAGGAGATTTAGCAATGGCAAGTCAAAATGTAAAAGTGAGAAAGGCGTACAGACAGGGAGAGCTGCTGTTTGTACCCCTTAGTCAGGAGGATATGGCAAGCATAGGTCCTGATCCTAAGGATTCATCGCACCCTCGATGGAACAAGTTGCAGACCAACATCCTTCGGGAAGGAGAGGCAACGGGCCATAAGCATGAGGTAATGACACAAACGCCGGGTGCGGCAACATTGCTGGCGCCTGCGTCCACCTTACTGAGAGGACTGCCCGATATGGGGCTTATAGGAAACGAGGACAGACTGCTCGTTGCAGAGGAGGCGGTCGAGGTGGTGCATCCAGAGCATAAACCGTTACGGCTTCTAAAAGGGGTCTTCTTGGTGGTTGTCCAGCGGGAATACGATGAAGTAAAAGCCCGCCGGGTCGTAGATTAGGCCTAGAAGGGAGGCAGTATGTACGTGACATCACGATGCGCCGGCCACGGCCGTAACTTCTGGATGCCCGTCAACGATGGTACGTTCTCCATCCGTTCGGGCAAGGAACGCACAGACGTCAAGGTCAGAAACGGTATCGTCGCGGAACGGACGAACAGGTCTGGAGGTGAGCGTACCACGTTGAAGTACGGACATTCCCTGAAAATCGAGAGCCCTCGCCGGAAAAGCATCCTTGAGGAGTACTATGAGCCTGAGACGCTTCAGGCAATCAAACGGGGCAGCCTGTGGAAACATGAGACGCACGTGCGGCTGTGCGGCAGCACGGGCACGGTGGAATGTTATTCGACCGCCGGCGGGGCCTATGGCAGGGAGGTTTTTACCTATGACAATGGCGTTCAGGGCTACGTTGCTTCAAGGTGGAGAAAGCAACTAAAGGTCAGGCGACCGAATGGCAAGCTCTGGATTGTGATAACTGGAAAGGCTCGCCTGGGCCGTGAGACGTTTGCAGAGCGATTGAACAAAGAAGTCAAAAACCTTGATATATGGTACTGGATGCGACAGGACAACTGGGATATCACTATGTACGACAGCGATGGAAGTACGGTGGTGACTCAAGGATACGTCGAGGGCCGTCATAAGCAGGGCAAATGGGTCGAGCAGGGAAAGGTAACGTATTACATGTCCGGAGTCAGGGTGAGTCGACAGTTGTACGAAGAAGACCCTGCAAAATGGGACGCCCGTGAGGTGCTGCGCGTCCCAAATGCACAACTGCGTTGCAGTCTGCTCAACCGTATGGGCTACGACAAGCTGCTCGAGAAGGTACAGCCCAGGATAATCGGCCAATCCGATGATGGCGGCCAACTGCTGGAGATAGATTCAGGCCTCAAGGAGGATAATGGCTTTGGCCTTGACAGTATGATGCGCCTCGTGAAAGTGCTATGCCCGTCAACCGGCCAGATATACGTGCTCAGAGTACCACCTGGGATTGCCAACTACGAGCAGGCAAGGCAATGGACGTTCGGACTGCAAGAGAGAGGCCTAGAGCAGGGCGCGAGGTTTGAGCTTGTCAAAGAAACGTAAGCAGCACATCGGCATTTAACACGTCGTTTGTACCCCCTGAAACTTTTCAAATGAATTGAAAGGAGTGCATTATGCAAGACAAGGGAAACTCTGCGCGCAGTCCGCCAAAATAACGAGCAGTGTGTTTGTCTTATCTGTAAAGGAAAGTCATTAACCAAAAAATTTGAAAGGAAACTAAAATGAGGATTCTATTCATCGACAACGACGGCGCCGGCTTCGCTGATTACATTGACATCGCCGAGAACACAACCGTCGAACAGTTCTTCAAGATAAAGATGTCAGGCAAAGAAGCAAGCGATTACCTGATTCGCGTCAACCGTCAGCCTGTGACAAAGGATTACGTCCTTCAGGAAGGGGACCGAATAACGATAACCCCCACGAAAATCGAAGGAGCTCTTGCGGCATAAGCAACAAGGCTGGGGCGTTTACGAAGGCACCTGTTTGTTCAGACGGGTGCCTTTTTCTTTTGAAAGGATTTTCCATGGACGACGTTAAAAACACAATCAAAATGGCGAATCAAATAGAAGACGCCTTGTTGAAGCTGCGTAATCACCGTTACGTCGAGCTGCTCAACCAGCTCGGACGCGCTGTGGAAAAGCTACGAGAGCTTACTGAAACGTCGAAAAGGCTTGCCGTCTGCCTGTCGCATAATTGGCTTTCTGCTGCGGAGGTCTGCGGCATCCAGATAAACAGTTTATCAAAAGACGTAACCTACTACCTGTCGCAGTTGGGGATGCTGGCTGACAAACCAACGAAGCCTATACCAACCCTGTCAATCGTCGTTGAAGAGCTGAAGCAATTGCGGCGGGAGTTCAACAAGGTGGAGTTCGACAAGTCTGAGGGAACAGTCTCTGTCATAACAGGGCCGATTACGCTGGACGATGTTTACCTTGGCCCCTTCAGGATTCAACTGGAGTTGAAGAAGCTGGCTGAGCTTTACAAAGGCAATCCTTACTACTGCATAGCCCTTGACCCGCATCCTGCTGCGACGAATGAAGAGGTAACCCATCCGCACGTAAGCAACGACATACTTTGCGAAGGCGAGGGGTCTGCTGTCATAAAGGCTGCCCTGGAAGAGGACAGATTGTGCGATTTCTTCATGCTTGTGAAAGGCATCCTCAACACCTACAGCCCTGATAGTCCTTACGTGCCTCTGGATGAGTGGGATGGCGAGCCCTGCTACGAATGCGGATACGTAATGGACAGGGAAAACAGCTATTACTGCAACTTCTGTGACCACAGTTTCTGCGAAGAATGCACCACCTGTTGTAGAAGCTGTGATGAAACCGTCTGCGCCGGGTGTGCCACGAGATGTGAAATCTGCGAAGAGACGGTCTGTCCGAACTGCATCCAGAAATGCTCTGAATGCGGCATCCATTGCTGTCCATCGTGTCTTGAGGAAGGCATCTGTCCAAACTGTCAGGAAGAATTGGAGAACGAAAATGAAAACAGAACAAAACAACCCACGGGAACAACCACAAACCCGAATCCAGGCCATACGGAAGCAAACGGCCCGGAGTCTGAAATGCAAGACCGAAGATAACGAAAGTCCGGTCCTCAGGTTCAGCCCCACGGCCTGGGCGAAGCTGCTGTACTTCAAAGATAAGTCAGACAACGAGGTAGGTGGCTTTGCCGTCACGTTAGCCGGCGACCTGCTGTTCGTACAGGACTTTGTTACCGTAAAGCAGGAGGTCACCGGCATCAGCGTCAAGTTCGACGATGCAGCGGTAGGGGACTTCTTTGATGCGCAGGTAGACCTCGGCAGAAAGCCGGAGCAGTTCGCAAGAATCTGGCTGCATACCCATCCCGGTGATTCGCCCGAGCCGAGCATGACCGACGAAGAGACGTTTGGAAGGGTATTTGGCAATTGCCAGTGGGCATTGATGTTCGTGGTTGCCCAGAACAGCAAGACATACGCCAGGCTGAGTTTCAACGTTGGCCCTGGCTGTCAGGTTCTTATTCCAGTCGAAGTGGATTACAGCCGTGATTTCGGCCCGAGCGATCATCTGCTCTGGGATGCTGAATATGAGGCCAACGTCAGAGCGGGTGCATGGCTCAGCGTCCCTAGCGGTGAAGGTAGGGGAGCAGAGTCAATTGGGGATGATTTTGGCAAATATTCTCTACCGTCTGATTTCATCACTGAACTCGAAAGGATGGAACCTGCTGATCGCCGGTTTATCTTCGATGAGCTGGCAGATAGGCCTGACCTGTGGGACGATGAGGAAAGCGAGGTGATGTTTCTATGAATACAGAGCAATTACGGGAAAGATATAGCCGGCAGGCTGACATCGTGCCAGCCGACAGAATTGCTGCCTGCAAGGCGACTGTTGTTGGCGTTGGTGCTATTGGCCGGCAGGTTGCATTGCAGCTTACCGCCATGGGCATCCCATGGTTGCAATTAATTGATTTTGACGTTGTCGAGGCCAGTAACTTGTCAAGCCAGGGTTATCTTGAGGACGATTTAGGCAGACACAAGGTTAATGCTACGGCAGACATCTGTCAGAATATCAATCACCACCTTGAAGTTTATGAAATCAAAGAACGTTTTCGCAGGAGTATGAAAATCGGCGACGTTACATTCTGTTGCGTTGACAAAATTGACGTTCGCCGGTTGATATGGCAGGCCGTGAAAGACAGGGTCAACTTTTTCTGTGACGGCAGGATGAGCGCGGAGACTTTAAGGGTTCTAACGGCCTGCGACGCCAAATCACGGCAGCATTATCCTTCCACCTTGTTTTCAGCAGAGCAAGCCTATGCAGGCACCTGTACCGCCAAAACCACGATTTACTGCGTCAACGTTGCTGCAGGACTGATGCTTGCACAGTTCACGAAATATCTGCGGCAGATGCCGATAGAAGCGGATATCCAGCTTAATTTGCTGGCGTCGGAGTTGAGCGTTTCGGTAGCGAACTAATTTTTTGGAAGACCTTATGTTCCGGGTCTTCCTTTTTACTGTCAACTTAGAGAGACACTAAAACCCTGATTCTTCGTATGACTTTGTCTGATTCTGCCATTTTTCAAGCCCCTTGCCGAAGAGGAACTACCTCTGTTAACCACTTACCTCTCTACTTCACACTGTCCCATTTTTCGCCGACGGTAAGCACCTATAAAGCATTGCCTGCGAGCCACCATTCCACAAACTCGCGCAAATCGGCCAATTCGACTTGGCCATCGCAGGTAAGTTCAGCTTTGCCAACAGAGCTGCACTATCAGCTTCCCATTTTCCATCACCAGTTCGGCGTACAATCAGGGTCACACGGGTCGTTACACTTCATCCAATCTGTGGCAAAACTGGCAAAATCATAAAAGTCTATCCTGCAGTCTCGGTTCAGGTCGGGATAATCTGGACCGTTCAGGTCAAGGTCATAGCAATAGGCCCAATTGTCCGCCATAACGGCAAAGTCTTCAAAGTCCACATGGCAGTCACCCGTAAAATCACTTGGATAGTTAAGGTGGTAAAATTTAACATCATTGCAGTCTACATCAAGAGGGCCAACATAATTGAACTTGAATTTCGCCAGGTTAAAGCCCTGCAGTCCGCCAACCCTCCACTTAAATGTGTGGTTTCCCTTAAAGATGTAGCATGTAACCGATTGATGTATAAAACCTTCCCCTGCAAACCCAGGCGTCTCGTAGGTCCAATAAAACTGATTGTCAGCTGGTATCCCTGTTTGTCCACGAATAAACCGCAGGCTACCCAACTCGACGCCGTCAATAGAAACATAAAGGTTATCACACTCTCCGTTAGCTATATTAACATAAGCATCAATCTGATAGTTGCCATCATTCCCATCAGCGACGTAAATGTCGTATTCCATATATTCACCCCCGTCGAGATACATAACGGCAGGAACGTTCTCGTCGGTCACTGTTGTTATTGTTCCCGAATCAGGGCCAAAGTACGTCGTCTCACCTGACCTTTGGTTTGTTTCGTATGCAACATCATATTCCGTTGCATTGACCTCCGCTCCGTCCTGTATCACCACGGGCGCCTTAACCACGGCCCTAAGCTTCTTGACAAGCTGAAGGCCGTTGAGCTTGTTAGTATATTTCAGAATAGCCACGTTGGAATCAGCACCGATACTCACATCCTTGAAAACTACGTAGTTCTTGCCCGGTACAAACCCACCACCAGGCGGAATGCCTCCAACTACACTGTTTGTCTCATTTCGGCCCGGGCTTGTTAGCGTGAAGCTGCCTGCATCGTTTCCATAAACATATAAGTCGTATGTGATATAATTGGAGCCCATCCCGCCGTATGCACCTCTACCCCACAGAATAATGCAGGGGTCCCCCGTCGCACCCGTTTTCTTTCTAAATCCGTCATCCATCAGTCCATTGCCGTCCACCGGACCATAAGTCTCGTAATTAGCGTCATTCACATCGGCACTTATCCATACCTGCGCAGCGTATGTGCTCGGCATACACGGCTCATCAGAATCACGAAGGTCGGCAGTCCTGGAAGAACCCATTGCCTTTCCCAGCGTCTCGGGGTATCCCCCATAGTACACCCGCCAGAGATTGGAACCTCCGCTATAGGCCCCTATGCCGCTGTAAGCAACATCATTACCCTGCTTATTGAGGTCTATCTTGCAATCCTGGGTCCTGTCAACATCAACAGCCGGTGGTTCCTCCATCTTTCTATCCCAGAACTCATTACAATCCCTCGGCTGCCAGGCCGCATAATGAGCCGCAATACGACATGGGCTCAAAACTTTGGGATAAATCGCAAACTCATCGATATATTGCCAATAGTGGGCGAGGTCTTGAGAATAAACGCCACAGCCACCAACCATGCGAATGTTGTCCCAAGTGTCCCTGCTACCCAGACCACCAATAAGAAGATGGTCCATCTCAGGGCCTATGTAACCGAGGACAGGAACATCAGGTTTGTCGGGTGGGCCGTATGTATCATCTTTGTACTTAATTTTATCCCTGTAAAATTTGACGTTAATTCGATTAGGGTCGTCCAGAGGGTCCCAAATAAGAACATAATGGTGCCAATTCGTATCCGACGCCCATGCCCCCTCAGAAGTGTAGGCGAAACTGCCCCATAAGGGGGGGGGAGACTCTATTATCGCCGAATGCCATACGGCATTTTTGATTGTCGTTGGTGCCGTAGTCGTCGTTAGCTCTGGTTGCCTCTGGAGCGTAGCGACCTGTGTAATTGTTGCTATCATCGATAATCGACTCTGATTGACTAAACAACTCTACAAAGTCATCTAACGCATCCGGCTGTGGTGTATAAAGCCAGAACTCAAAAGTTATCGCGTTTGGAGCAAAGGCATATTGATGACCATATTGAGTAGGTAAATTGGGTTCTGTCTGCTGATTTGCCGCAGCAACATAGCCACCATTCAAATAGGCGGCCTTACCCATTGAACCCACTGTCTTCTCAATAATCACTCGTGGATGAGCCTCAACCCAATAATCATTGCCGGACCAGTCACACGGCTCATCTTCCTCAAACCTGATGTACAGACACGGGTTGTCCGCCATTACCTCCTCGGTATATGAACCGATAGTACTACAAATAACAATTGTTGAGCAGCATATAGGCGTATTTTCATTGGCGGTAATGTCGATACAGTTACCTCTCATCTCACATCGGTTCGTGATTGTTCCATTCGGCTCGACACAGCTTACCTTCACTGTCAAAGCAACGCATCCTGATTTATTAGGTTCCAATGTACCGATATTCCACCTAACGGTGCGCGAACATGGGTCATAAACTCCATTGGAGTCTGCCGAGTCAAAATCCGCTTCACTCGGCAGGAAATCAGTGATTATTACATCGCTGTCCGGATAGCCATTCGCGTTGTAGCAGATGTTATAAGTTATGTAATCCCCACAAGTTTGGATACAATTGACGTCGTTGACGTCGGCCTTCGTAAGCGTCGGGCAGCAGACAGGCGTGTTTTCATCAGCCGTGTCTAATGTCTGCTCGCCGCTTTTTATCTCACAATTGTTTGTGATCGTACTGTTCGGCTCAGCACATTTCACCCTGACTTTCAGCGTAACACAGTTTGCATCCCCCGGCTTCAGAGTCCCTATATTCCAGACAACCGTATTAGAATCAGGCTGTACCCAATTGGGACCCGAAGCCGAGATAAACTCTACCTCAGGTGGTAAATAATCGATAATATTCACATCGTTGATATCCGGGCAGTTTGCATCACCGAGATAACTGTAGCAAATCGTGTAATTAACATCATCCCCCGGCCCGACACAATCACCATCATTGACGTCATCAACCTTCGTAAGTTCCAGCCAGCACGGTGGTACCGACCCCACCGATATGTTGTCGACACACCAATAATTACCAGAGTCGCCGATAATGATATATGCGATATAATCTGTGCTATTCCAATCGACGCGAAGCGTACCCGGTCCATTCGGATTGTTATTTAAATATCGCAAATTTGGCGGACCACTATTAGAATCGAGGAGATTGCCACCAGAATCGTACGCGCTGATGTTGAATGTGGAATAAGCGCTGTACCCCAGTTCAACAAACGTAGCCCCTTGGTCAAAGATGATCTTACCATTATCGCCCGGAATACCAGTCCATGCAAACACATAATCGTACATCCAATAATTACCGTGCCCCCAACTCTGCCCAGATGGCCATGAAGAAACATTGTAATTCCCTGTTGTCGCGTCAGCAGCAACCCAATCCTGGCCGCTACTGGCAGCCTCAAAGTGAATTCCGGGGTAATATGTTCCTATCGGTGTTCCGTCATAACCGAGGAATTCTTCAAAAGTCATAGTAATATCAGCGGCATTCGAAAACGCATTCTGTGCATAAGGAGGCCCTAACTTGGTAGCCTTTTGGATTTGATATGCCTTAAGTGTACCAGCATCATAATCGGTAATGGCATAAACTGATTTTGCCTCGGCTGTGCCGCAAACACTGCTGATGAGAATAATTAGTGACAAAATTAGGGATGACTTTTTGGCTGACATTTTTACTCCTCCTCAATATTGGGTGTGTTATTTGTGACAAGGAAGTTTTCCTTCACGAAACCATTAACAAAATGACCCTTTCATTTGAAAAGCAATTCGGAATCGCGGCTACTCAATACCTACCAGCCAATTTTTGGCGAATTCCGCAAAATCATCCATGTTTACAATCTCATCGCTGCCTAGCATGGTGCCGCCACACCAGCCGTTTGACGGACCGCAACCGCTTTCCAGCCAGTGCATCGCAAACCTATAGAGGTCCATGATGTTTACACTGCAGTCACAATTCAAATCGCCCGTAATATCACACGTCTCCTCAAGCGGGCCAAGCACCTGCAGGGCCAGGGCCGTCTCATAGATGCTTTGATTCCAACTGCCATCATTTGCATCATGGGCCTGTTCAAGATAGTTGCGTGCCGCGACCATGTAATCATTCCACGGACCCACCAGTTTTAATGCCTGATGACTAAGGGCTGTCTCATAGACGGTGCTCTGTCCTCCATCTCCAAAACCGCCGTCCGGATTCTGGTGATTGGACAGGTAGCTAAAGAAATTACCAGAGGCGAAGAACGAATACAGCCAGCTAAAGCCCGGATAATTTGCAAAATCCCATTCCGGTCCAGGAATTTCAGGAAAGAGTAAGATATACGGCCAATATTCCTGCAAAGCCAGCACGGCCTGAGCGGTGAAAAACACTGAACTGGGGTACTGATACACCAATCCCCAGCCATAGTCGTCATTAATTGACACGACCGTATTAAAATCAGGATGCTTGATTACAAGGGCGCATAGCGTCTCGTCAATGAACTTACCGTCGGTTACGACGTTAAAATCTGACGTAACGTATTTCAGGCGGAGACAGTACTGGCTGGGATTAACTTGACTGTTTCGAATGCCAACCTCAAACAAACAATCCTTTTCTAATGGCGGCGAACTGCCTGGGCCAAACCACATGTACCAGTTTGGGTTCCAATCATCGATCCACCAATACTGGCCGTCACCGAATCGGAACCTAATGTCAATCAGACCCACATACGAGGTCGTATAGAACACAAGCGTGTTGGCGTCTGGCGGGATATACAGAAAATACGTATCCTCCCACTCAGAACCGTCCACATCGTCACATTCAAGATAGCCGCCCGCCCACGAAGCATCTAGGCCCTTCAGGATTTGCACTGTATCCATCACGTCTCCGTTGTAGCCTTCCTCTGCTCCCCAGCAATAGTAGCCGCTGCCGTGCCGGCCGGCAATTAGCTCGTCGCGCTGCTGGTCGATATTGGGGTCGTTATAATCAGCGGCTACTCGCAGAATCATCTCGCGGGATAGATACTCCCAGTTTGGAGCGGGATTGTTTACATCCGTAAGCCAGCTAATCCCTCTCGGCCAGGCCCCACTACAATTAATATCGCGAATACCCAGTTCCCGTAGCGCATCCAGAGCGACGCACGTATCCCGATATGATGTGGTTGTCGGGTCGCCCCAGTTTCCACAAGGGTCATGCTGAGAAACCAGCCATACCAAGCCATCTCTGACTGGCTCCGCTGTTGCTGCCTCTGAACTTACAATTACCACGATGCACAAGACAACCACCCTTTGCATCCATCTAAAATTAATTTTTCCGGTTTTCATTTCCGGCTCCTTTTTAGAAGCTAATGTTTGTTACATGCCTCATATCCTATGCTATCTCTTAAAAATTACGGGAGAGTAAAGTCCCAGTACTCCCCTGTTGGCTCGAACCACTGGACTGTTTCTCTGCATCCCGTGCCTGTCTCATAAGAATATGGCGGTAACATGTTGGCCTTTAACTCAACACGTGCTTCTGACAAAGGTTCCCCGTTGCCAACTCTTTGCCAAAACTTCTCCGCCGAATCCGAACTGCCAAGTGCATTTGCAAAATTAGAACTCTCTAAACCAATGAACGCCTGGGACGCAGGAGAGTTAAATTTTGCTTTGTCCAAATGGAATGCATCTGACCAACGGCTCGACAACGCTGCCTCACATGCATGCACAAACACTACTTTGTATTGTCTGTTTGGGATACCTATGCTTTGTATTTCGTCGGAAGTAATCACTTCATCTTTGATAATCGACTCTTTGCCAATCGCCACTAATGAAATGCTGTGCTCGGGGCATCCTTTTCCATGGCCAGCTAGGTAGAAAACCTCATAGGGAAATTTGGCCAGAGAATTCAATAAAAATTGTTTCCCCGCAACCGGCCCATAATGGACTTGGTATCCAGCTCTCGAGAGATACCTAGCAATTTTTTCCGCATGGCTTGGCGTAAAACCCAATCCCAACCAAGCGTGGCTTACCATTCCCACTCTTGGTACTACTACAAGCGCCCACTTATCATCTTGAGCCCCCTCTGGGGGCATGTAGTACCACCCGCCACTGCCATTACTAATTTCAAACCTTCCAACACCCGTTATGGGGTCAGTTACGGCATAGCCGCAACCGGTCCACTCGTTATGCGTTATCCAGTCCGAGTGGATTTTCACCTCTTGACCGTCGTTCACTGCCGCCTGGATAGCATCCTTAACATCTTGAGTGAAAGGCAGCAACAGAAGAATTGAGCCAACATTGGATGAGTCTATATCATAAATAGTTTGGCTCTGTTCGTTGGCGAGCTGCAAACACTTGACAGTCGATACTCCACCAGGGCTATATTTCTGTTCCCAGATAAAGTGCTCAAGGGCTGATGCCGCATAACCCACAAGTATCATAAAGTCCTTTGAATTCGGGTCGCTGTCGGGCGGGTCTGGTCTCGGCAGGACAAACGACAGATTCCTCGGTGCATCTATGAGAAGGCCTGAAAGGTCTACATCCCCTCCATCTGCTTCTACGACAACCGACACTACAGCCCCTCCTAAATCACTCACAAAGTATCGCTGCATAAACGCTGCCGCTAATGACTTGGCCAGATAAACCTGCTGGTACCAGCTTTTTCCCCTCAAAGTCAAAAAATCACCCGTAAGCTCATCATCGAGGTAGCCATTTACAAGGAAGGCGTCTCCAATATCATCAATCCTGCCATTTAGCTGTTTCGACATCTCCATCAATCCGCCGCCGTTTCCACTTGCGTAGGGAAATACCAGTGAATGAAATTCTCCCGATTTAACCGTTTTAGAGAACGACCCACCCTGTGGAACAGTTGGAACTGGTGGATAACTGCCCGGCGGATAGCTGCCGCCTGCCTGGCCATTCGGCCAGCTAAGCTCAAAAGAAAGCGTCTGCTCAGCCCCGAATGAAATTGGGGAACCTCGTACTTGTTCGACTCCATCCAAGCGAATCACCGGCTTTAGATTAACTGCACCAGCAGGAGTTTTGTAGAGGCCACCGTATGAGGCAATGGTATTTGCATCGGTTGGTGTGGCCGGGACATAATAGACCGTTAATCGCTTACCTGAAAGTTCCGGCAGAGATATTTGATAGCTTGCTGAGCCGATTGTTACCGTAACCTTGTGGCGGAACTGGTCCATCGGAGGGTCAGTAATTGGCTGAAGAATATAGCCGGGGTTGTCCCAGTATCTTAATATATGCGGAAGTGAGCCAGGTAGAATGTTAAGGTTCTGAGAAACAATTCCTTTGGCCTTAGCAAATTCATTAGTGTACCGGCCAGGCAGGTTCTGTTCTACGTATGAATCTATCTGGTCCATATAGTAATCCACAGCATCACCTGTTTTGACCGAAGATAAATAGCCATCCAGATTGAATTTAACCAGCTCGAAGATATTGACGTTGGGTTCGTAGAATGCATATTCCTTGAAGGCCGGGTCAAGCGGAATCCAGGTATCGCCAGGAGCGTTCGGTTCTTTCACCGCCCCTCTATGTGGAATATAATCCACCCAGGCCTCTATCCAGAAATGGTCAGTTCTTACATAGATTGGCTGGCCGCCTCCGCTGAAAATAGTTCCGGAAGGAATTCCGAAGCTAACCAGCGTATCTGCAACCCGCGAGGGTTCTTCAATACCGCCGACCCAGGTCTGCGCTTTATCTATTGGGATGTCCACTGTACCATAGACATAGCGGGCAGGAATGCCGCTTACCCTTAGAAGCGCAATCAACAGTGAAGCAAGGTCGCAGTCATTGCCGCAGCCCTGCATAAGTGTTTCATGGGCACCTTTCAGTGAGCCGTAATAAACCTCGTAATCAAAGCCGTTGCGGACGAATTCATATATCCTGCGTGGGTCGTGGTCCAGGTCGGCCGCTGTATCCTGTAGTTCCTGGGTGAACACTATTTCCGGCGGAGCCTCACCAAGATACTCACACGGGTCAGGCGGCTCGTGTCCGGCCAGCGTGGCATACCCTCCGCCTGAGAGTTCCTTGTGCTCAGGAACAGATACACCGGCTGGGGCTGGGAACTTTTTCTGTTCAGGTATCGGCTGATCACTATATGTGATGAGTTGAGGAGCCCGCTTTAGTTCCCTGAGACCAAAGCCAGACGTCTTAGCAATCTGCGGTAAGCTTTTAGGGTGTCGCTCAACCTGAACTGTCTCAGCAGCTACAAGTGATTTGCTACTTGGCTGCCATGCCAACCCAAGAAAGACCGCAGCAAAAACGCCGCACATTAACCCTGATATAAGAAAATTTCTCCAGCGCATCTTTCATCCTCCACTTTGGAGATTTTGCCCTGTAACTCAAATTCTATCCACATTTCATAATCTGATGGCGACCGCCGAGTTTTTCAACTCACAGCAGGTTACGTTGGGCGCATCTGTATCTCTCATTAAGTCAGATAACATTTATCTATATAGTCCACATAAGCACAAAATTGTTACAAAATTTTTCTGAAGTTTTTCAACAAGTCTTGCTTAGGTTCCTTTGGTAAGTCAGCATTGTTTTCGAAACTAAGCGCACGTTTTTTATTTCTGCCGATCTTTGAAAAAAGAGCTTGCATTGTGTGCAATTTTGTGTTACGTTGCCTTCCGAGATTATTGTGTAATTTTTCATAAAGAAAAAAACAAACTGTTCAATTACAATTTGTATGATGCTGTTATTATATGACGAGGCAGCGGATGAGTGCAAGAACAAATGTTATAACATCTGTATTTTCAACCACTTATGTACAAGTAATTGGTATTATGCAGAAATTATTATATATGGCCTGTATTATTCATGGTAGTGTATAATGTGTGAACATTGTACAAAACTCCTTACAGGGAATAGAACAATATACAAAATTAGTTAAGGAGGACCAAAATATGGCTAAAAAAGCCTCATCTCTGGAAAGAGAACCTTCAGCAGTCCGTTGGGTAAGATTGCCAGACAGAGACAAACGGCGGCTTCTGCATTTGATTACACAGTGGTTTGCTGAAGAAAAGCTCAGTCATGCCAAAATCGCTTACAGAATCCGAAAATGGGTAGAAACGAATGCTCCCGACTGTTGTGACCCCGACCCGGAAAGGGGGGTGACAACCCAGTTCGTCGGCCGTCGCATTGCCGAGGCTGCCCAGAAGTACCGTTTCTTGCGGGTGAGCCCTTTCTATGAGGAGGAACTTGCGCAGAAAATTACCCGGACTCTATTATTAGAAAGAGTTGAGCTTTTTGTGGCACCGAATTACGATGAAATGCTGCGATACGTGTGGTTAGATCTCGATCGGCTTTTGACAAATAGGGTGAAAAATAGCGACTCAACTGAGTCCATCATTGTTGGCGCCAGCGGTGGCGGAACTATGATTGACTTAGCGAAGGTTTCTCAGAGTCTGCCAGAGATGACGTGGCACGAAGAGATTCCAGCTAACATGCGAGAGAAAGTTACCGTCTGTTCTTTAACTAGCGGTGGGATTCGGTCGAACGTCGCCGCTTTGTCAGATACAGTAGCGGCTATCATCGCAGGGCACCTCGGGGCTAAGACCTGGGGATTACTTGGCCCAGCTTGGTTCGCCGATAAGTCTGCTCGGGCAGCGTTCTGTAATGATCCGGATGTGCAAGAGAACCTGCGGATGGCAAACGAGGCCGAAATCATCCTCAGCAGTGTTGGTTACCTCGGTGAAGGGAAGTCGTTCATGCGTCAACTGCTTGAGCGAGCAGGCGAATTGAAGTTTGTCGAGGACCATCCCAACTTGTCTGATATACTCTGCAACTGTTACGATGGGCTTTCTGGCGAACCAATCGAGCTGCCCGAAAGAATCCGTGACCATGTGTTTTCAGTCATTAATCTTAAACAACTTCGTGATAAGATACGTAAAGGTTCTCGATGTATTGTCTTGGCAGGAGGAAAGCCAAAAGGCTGCCACTCTATTATAGGGGTTCTCAGGAAGCAAATGGCAAGTCATGTCTACATAGACAAAGATTGTGCTGAGGCAGTGCTCGAAACCCTATCGTAGCAGTCTTCCAAGGCGATTGTTCTCACTTAATATCCTCATGAATATCACTCTTACTCCGATGTTGAGCCAACCGCCAGAATAAAAAAGGGGGTCAGAAACCCGAACTTGGAGGTAGAATTTGTTTTTCGTATTCAAGCGAAAACTCGCGTTCTTTATTTTGTGAAAGATTTCAGCGGGCCCTGAAGATTTAATTTTTCAGATTATCCGCATGTTTTGCATTCTGCGGAAGGCAGGCTTAAGATTCGTTTTGTGAAGTCCGCATCTCAGAGCAGGGAAGGGGATACAGAGCCTTCCAGAATCGGTTGAAATATTGATACCAGACCTGTGATAACATTTAACAGTACCCACCACACCCATATTCCCCACTCGCTCGCACCGAGGATAGGCATGAACCAGCCAAGTCAGGCTTCGCTAATCGTTGAGCAGGATGTACTGAGGGAAAGCTACATACCGGATAAGATTTTTGCTAGGGAAAACCAGATAAAAGAAATCATGCGGCATCTGTCTCCTTTGCAAAAGAAACGCAAACCCCTGAACTTGTGGCTGCATGGGCCGCCCGGGGCTGGAAAGACCACGGCTGCTCTTCACGTCCTTAAGGAGCTGAAGGAAAAGGCGAACATTAACGGCATTCTGGTAAACTGCTGGGAGAAGAACAGCTTCTACGAGATTCTGGACGACATTATTTTGCAGCTTAGGATTCTCAGGGCCGAGGAGCACCGCACCAGCCTGAAGCTGGATAAGCTGCGAAAGCACTTGGCAGGTTCGTCATTTGTCGTTGCTCTTGACGAAATCGACCGGCTGAAGGCTTCCGAAAGGTCAACCGTGCTTTATAATCTGGATTCGCTTGGCAATGTCGGCCTTGTCTGTATTTCAAATTCCCAGCATGCCCTGTTTGAGCTTGAGGACCGCGTCCGCTCAAGGCTCAATACGTATTCTGTGCATTTTCCAGCTTATGCCGCTGGAGATATTGCTGAGATTCTCGCCCATAGGGCACAGCTTGCCCTGGCTGAGGGGATATGGTCTGAGCAGACTTTAAGGCAGATTGCCCAAATAGCCTCAGGAGATGCAAGAATAGCTATTCGCACTTTGCAAGCAGCGGCACAGTTAGCTGAAAATGAGAAGCTGGATGCAATTTGCGTGGATAGTCTGAAAAAGCAGTGGGATAGCGCCAAGGAAACCAAGCAGGATTATTTGCTGGCGAGCCTTACCGAAGACCACAAGATACTGTACCAGATTGTTAAACGGCAGGGCCAGATTCTATCGGGTGACCTCTGGCAGGAGTATTTGCAACACTGTGACCACGTCAGAAGAAAACCTTTGGCACCACGAACTTTCTCTGACTATGTCAACAGGCTCGCACAGACCAGTCTTATAACTTCAGAACGGGCGCGAGTAAAAGGGAAGGTAAGGCTGTTCAAAACAGTGGCGTAAGTTTCTGGAAGGGTAACTACATTCAAGAGAGTGGACGAAAATCAGCTTCCAAGCTTCACAATCTCTGCAAGCTATTTGAACGAACCATCCTGAAGCATGCCTAACGCCTTCCTAAGATTAGCTATACCCTTTCCAAAATCAGACCGGAAGTCTGCATACTTGATGTCATGCAAGACATAAAATTCCGGTGGCGATATAGGGACATCTTCTGCTACCACTGGCAAGATAATCTTCCTTTCTTTGGCACGCTTGCTTAGAGCCTGCCTCAATTCCTCACGTACCCATTGTGATTTCATCGAGTTGCGCGAAATAACTATTAAGAAGATTGGCAGCGACTTGATTGCGTCAGTTATGGTAGTTTGTATCGTTTTACCTGGATGCAAGTATCGATCATCTCTCCATGTCTTGACGCCGAACTTCTTCAGATGCAATTCAAGTTTCTTGACGAACACCTTATCATGATGTGAATAACTTATAAACACACCCCAGGCCAGCCCCTTGATTTTTTCCTCTAACTCAAAGAGGTTTTTAACCTTCAAAGGCCACTTACCTTTGTACTCTGGATTCTTTACCAAAATCGATGACATACCGACCGCGCGCGCCGGTACAAGATCCACGTCTACTTTGTCCCCGATCATGACACATTGCCTGCGATTCACTTTAAGTTTATTAAGAACCCACATTATGTACTCTCTAGTCCCTTTTCGGAACGGCACATTTTCTTTACCAATGAAAATTTTATTGCCAAAATATTTGCTCAACTTTGTTGCTTTAATGCGCTCTAGCTTGTTGCTCTCAGGACCGTCATTATCGGTGACGCAGACAAGTGTATGACCTTGAGCCTTAAGTCTAGCCAGTGTTTTAATACAATCTGGCTTCTTCCGTTGGGTCGAACGTACTTCCATCCAGAACCGCTGGCAAAGCATCTCTATATCCAAATTAAGGCTGTTGGGATACCTCCCAAACACAAACCCTCTATCATAAACTCCCTTCTCACAAAGCTCCTTATCAGCTTGCGAAAACTTCTTGGCCAACCCGGGCTCTAGTTTTAAATGCTTAACCAGTTTCTCGTAAGCTTTTGGCTTGTTCTGATCCACGAGGGTTCCATCGAAATCAAACAATAAGATAAGTGCCTGTATACGCCGCTTTCTTTTTTTACTAACTTTTTTGCCGGTGGCGTTCCGCTTGGCAACCTTTCTCTTTCGCATTTCTACCTCCTTTGGTTCTTAACAATCCATCTTTTCTTGGCCAACTACAACTGCGCCGTATAGCGAGAGCAACCAAGCTGTCTAATAATATTACCCAAAAGTGTAAATTCCGTCAAACCCAAAGCCTATAAGTACATGAGAGAATCCCTGTTTCCTCTCCAGAAGGGCATTTTGCTAAACGCACAAAGCGAAGGCATACGTTTGCCATGACGGCCGACCTTTTCAGTTTTTCCGCCATGCGATAAACGTAAGCTGAGAAAACCAGAAAGCACTGCCGTACAAAGATATTTATACTGCCAATCCCAAAAGATAGTCAGGAATCGGTAAAACCGCTGATGCTATGCCACAGAAAAAATGTTTCGAATTCATCGTCAAAAACAGTGTACAGGGTGTAGGCTTACGATTGGCGATAGCCAAGCAAATCCCAGACGAGTTAGACGTCAGAACGGATAACCTACCAGACGGCTCGGTCAGGGTCGTGGTTAAAGGACAGAAGCAGGACGTCAAGAAATTCTGGGAACAACTCCAGAAGCAAGTACTCGGCAAGGCAGAAAACCCTACCTTTTCACAGCCAGAAGGGATAGTGGAAATGCCCATAGAAACTGACCGATTCTTCCATAAGTTGCAGTGTGAGCAGATGGAGAAATTCGTTGACGTTGGTCTGGATATGAAGAGTTCTATCGACAGTATGAGTGCCAAAATCGGTGGCATGGACGGCAAAATCGATGGAATGGCAAACAAAATCGGCGGTATGAGCGGTAAAATCGACGGTATGAGCAGCAAGATTGACAACATGAGTGGTAAAATTGACCACATGAGTTCCCGGCTTGACACACTGCCGAAAGACATGGCCAGGGAACTGGTGAAGCTCAAGAAGAACGGTTTTTTGTAGAGAAGTTGTCTTGCATCCCTACAGACAGGTCTTATAACCTCCGAACGAGCGCGAGTGAAAGGGAAGGTAAGATTGTTTAAATTGGAAACGTCAGGGGTTTTATCTCATTTATATTAAAAGTCCGTTTCTTGACTTTTGTCATCCGAAAGGTGATACTTAATAAATGAACAATATACCATTAATACTATTAAAAATTAACTCGGAGAGGATTAGTAATGAAGTTCCGTCCTTTTATGAATGGGGACACGTTTGCAACTTTTCAGAATCTGGTCGAAAAAATTAAAGCGGAAATTAACGGCTTGGAAAACGAATATGTGCTAAAGGCTTCTGTGGCGGAATTAGAAAAGTACTTTTTTGACGAAGCTAAAATCGAGCCGATTGTACTACATGCAGATAAATATTACATAGAAAACCAGAGCGGTACACAGATAGATGTAAGCCATGATTTTAATCGTGCGGTTTTTCCTGGAGAACGTGCTGTTGTACCGGGAACTCGCGTAGATATAGCAATTCCGTATGAAGGTAATAGCGATCTCTGGAAAATACGTCCTTCTACATTTACATTAAGTGGTTATCCGGAGATTGAAGTTCGTACCGATATAATATTACTTACTTTTTCTTTTCCCGATGATTCGGCAGATTCCAAAAGATTAAAAAGTCAGATTGAATCGCAAGTAAAATCATTAGCTGATGCTGTAAATTATCTGAAACGTGATGTTGAAAACCACAATAATTCAATCTCGGGCGTTATCAAATCCGCAATTGAAAACAAACGCCAGAAAGCTCTTGCTGCTACAAATGCGGTGGCGAATTTGGGAATTCCAATTCGGCAAAAGAATACGCCACTTGAATTTATTGCCCCTATAAAGCGGAGAACGCTTCCAGTTCAAAGACCATCGGTACCAACGGAGAAATATAAACCAGAGCCAGTCTTAGATAATAAGGAATATGAGCATATATTGAGTGTACTTCGGAGCATGTCCCTTGTGATAGAACGAAGCCCCCATTCTTTTGCGACTCTTGATGAAGAGGCGATCAGAACGCATTTTCTATTACAGTTGAATGGTCATTATGAAGGTAGTGCTACTGGTGAAACATTTAACGCATCTGGCAAAACCGATATTCTTATACGTGTCGAAGATCGCAATGTATTCATAGCAGAATGTAAGTTCTGGAGGGGCCAAAAAGTATTTTCTGAAGCTGTTGACCAACTTCTTGGTTATTTATCTTGGAGAGATTCAAAATGTGCTCTCTTAATATTTAACAAAACCAAAGATTCCTCTACAGTACGTCAGAAGATGCATGAGACAATGGAAGGGCGTCCCGAATATCGCAAAACAGTAAAACATGATTCGAATGGTGACTCAATGTATGTTTTTATAAAAGAATCTGACCCAGGCCGTGAAATTATTATCACGACACAGCTATTTGATGTACCTCAATCTGATTAGGAAATGGATTTTTCAGTTGTTGAATTTTTTCGATTATCTGCAAGTTCTGCATAATCCACATGACAGACGTTTTAACCCCTTTGCCAAACCGCTGGCATGAATCAAAGTGGCACACTGGGCTGCCTGAAAGCGAGATGGCGGGAATTACTTGAGCGGCGCGGCCACAATATTTACCAGAAACAAACCTCTCCTAACGTAATCAGGAGTCGCAGTGAGTTTAAAAAAAGATACCGCTGGATTCTGCTGACAGGCGAAGATACCAAACGCACGCTCACCAAATCCGAACAATTGCATATTCGCCATCATCTGAAGCAGGCGGAAGCACAAAGAGAAACAGCATACCTTGTCGTTGGCTTCGTGGGAGAGCCGAGGCGGATTATAGTGCTCCCGGCCAGAACGGCTTTAAATGCCAGCTTCGTGCGCTCGGACAAAGGCGGAATTGACTGGGACGATTGAGCAGGCATAGGTTCGCTTGGGGGTTTGATGAATGGGAACAATAGAGGTAAGGGTAACAATAAGAATAACGTTAGCCACAGCGCTGCAGAAGATACAGACCCAGCCGCCGTAAATTCCCAGCCCGCAGATATAAGCAGCATACTAAATGAACGCATCCGTAACCTGCGCGACGCCATAGAAGAAATTGACGCTGCTTTGGCCAAGCGGAAGATTTTAAACTTCCACTTTTTGGAGCAGATAGAGCGCGAAAGGCAGGAAGCGATACGCCAGTTGGATACGCTTCAGCCTCCCTGGCGGGCCGGTTTCTATCCTCAACTGGAATTCCTGCGACTGAGCCTGCATAAAAGCATCACCAGCAGGGCTCACGACCATCGTGGCGAAGAGTTGAAATACTGGGATGACATGGTGAACCTTGCAACGGAAAGACGGAAGTTCCTCGATGAATACAAAGCATTGATGGGTATGCGCAGGAGGCTTGGCAGCAATGAAGATGGATGAGGTGTTCCGCAAGCTGCGGCCGGTGATGGGCCCGAAGCTTGATTTGCTCTGGCAGGAATACATCGTTGCGGATGCGCCGATACGCAGGGACATCGAACGCATCCTAAGGATTCAACTGGGCCAGAGGCTGCAGGAGACCTTCGAGAGCAACAACGTTCTCCTGAAGCCACCGCCTGCCGATATTGCGAGGGGCGATTATCCTGTAGGAGACATCTTTTACGCGAAGAAGGAATATTATCCCTTTGGCATCCGCGAGGACGAATTCATCCAGCACGTAGGCATCTTCGGCAGGTCGGGCAGCGGCAAGACCAATCTGGTGTACCTGCTGGTTCTTGACCTCATCAAGGCCGGCAAGCCGTTCCTGGTATTCGACTGGAAACGAAATTACCGCGACCTGCTTTCGCTTCCTGAATGCAAGGATATGATAGTTCTTACTGTTGGCAGGAATATCGCACCGTTCAGGTTCAACCCCTTGTTTCCTCCGCCCGGGACACAGGCCACGGTATGGCTTAAGAAACTCATCGAGGTCATCTGCCATGCATATTTCTTGGGCGAAGGGGTAACGGTCCTTTTGATGCGCGCGATAGATAGTCTTTACAAAAGATACGGTCTCTATGACGACCATCCTGTGCGAATACCTACAATGTCTGAAGTAAGGGACTTTTTGTTAGAGCGAAAGCCTAAGGGAAGAGAGGCGGGCTGGATGGAATCCGCCATGCGTGCTGTGGAGGTACTTTGTTTCGGCGAGATGGGGCATGTCCTGAACAGCCAGCAGCCTCTCGATATTGCAGGGCTTCTCGACAAACAGGTGATACTCGAACTCGATGCGCTCACCAACGCCGACAAGACGTTCCTGATAGAATCGCTGCTCCTGTGGATACATCATTACCGAATGGCACAGGAAGAACGTGAAACTTTCAAGCACGCCGTTATCATAGAAGAAGCTCACCACATACTCCTGCGCAAAAAGCAGGAGGCGACCGGCGAAGAGACCGTAACCGACGTTATCCTTAGGGAAATCCGTGAGCTGGGCGAGGCGATTATTTGTATAGACCAGCATCCCAGTCTTATCTCCAAACCTGCGCTCGGCAATACCTACACAACCTTTGCATTCAACCTAAAACATAGGGGCGACCTTGCAATGATGCAGGATTGTCTGCTTTTAGATAGCGAACAAACCGATTACCTGGGCAGGCTTGAGGTCGGCTGGGCTGTAGCGAAACTTCAGGGGCGCTGGTTCTGGCCATTCCTGATAAAGCTGCCGCTAATCGAAGTAAACAAGGGGAATGTCAGTGACCAGATTATTCAGCAGCGGGCAAATCAATCTACCGAACCAGATGTTGGAGAAACAAATTCCAAACCGATTTCGGCCGGAAGGGCTGATTTTGCTGCGGATGGAGTGCAAGACATATCAGAGATTGCTATTCCCCAAAGGGACAAGAATGAAGGAGAGAAAGATGAAAATGGGTGCGCAATTAAGCTTACAACGCATGACAGAAAATTTCTGTTGGACGTATACCAATATCCTGTGTCCTTTGTTACTGAACGTTATCTGCGTCTGGGCTTGTCGGCCCGAAAAGGCAATGAAGTTCAGCAAGCTCTTTTAAATAATTGTTTTCTTGCTTCTGCTAATATTTCTATTGGTAGGAAAATTATCAAAATACTTGGTTTGACCGAAAAAGGTGGAGAAGCTCTCGGTATAAAATCGCAATCAAGTCGCCATGGAGGTCCTGTGCACAGGTACTGGCAGCATCGTCTGGCTGAGCATCTTAAAAGTTCTGGCTATAAGATTGAAATCGAAGCTCCTGTTGGTGATGGCAAGACCATTGATATTGTTGCTGAATGTGATGGCAAACGCATAGCCTTTGAGATTGAGACAGGTAATTCAGACACCGTTGCTAACGTTGAAAAATGTCTCAGCAGTAACGTAGATATGGTTTTTGTTGTTGCTACTTCACCTAAAGCTATGGAGGTGCTTACTTCAACATTACCAAAGCAATCCAAGGTTAGGCTCTTGACGGGAAGCGAGGCAATAGAAAACGCTTATTTGTCGGAGTACCTAAAGTAACTTAACCGTCAGCCATTCCAGCCCGCCCCCCAAAAAATTCCCCCACAATCTTTGGGACAGTTATGAGACGGGCTTGCACTGGCAAGGTGTTAGGATATTATGATACTATGAGGTCATTTATTACAGCCTCCATAATCGCACAGAGGCTCTGCTCACCAAGCAGAGACGGCCAAGAGCTTCTTCCTCAACTCGTAGCAAAGCTCATTACGGTCAGCATACCCAAAGAGGCAATCCGAGAATTTCGCTTTCCGTATGGCGACCAAATCTACCTCCATGGTGGAGACGGGATTCTGGCCATCGATGAAGGTGTTCAATATCTCTACGTCCCAAGCAACATTTCTTTGTGGGAAATGAGCACTTCGATGGACCCGAAATCCAAGGCCGATGAAGACTTTGATAATGCAGAGGATAAGCTGGCCCAAGCTTTTCCTAACGTGATTCCAGCTGTCACGCCTGACAAGGCAACCTTTGTTTTCGTGACATCGACGTCATGGGAGGCGAAGAAATGGATTAGCGAGAAACGTAGGGCATCGAACTGGAAAGACATCAAAGTCCTCGATGCAGTTGACTTGGAGAAATGGCTCGAGCAGTGCCCCAAGGTCATGCTATGGTTCGCTGACGTATGCGGTCTTCCGGCAGAAGGACTCTATGACGCCGAGCAGTATCTCCGCAAAGTAGGCGTCGGCTTTGGTGTTTCCACCATCTCTCCAGAGCTTATTGTGGCAGGCCGGGATGAGGACATGAAAAATTTGCGCGACCTTGTTCTTCAGAGCAACGCTGAAGTGTATCTTCGAGGAGAATCTGTAGAGGAAGCTGCCGCATTCCTGGCTGCGAGTTCGCTGAAGGAAGCCGATGCATACGGCAAGAAACCTCCGTTGATCTTTGCCGATTCGCGAGCGAATCTAAACCTTCTGGCAACCACTGGAGCTGAAGCTACACTAGTGCCAGTGAATTCGGAGACGCTGGCACAAGTCAAAACAATTGTAGGGCACAAATGGCGGCTAGTCGTACCAGAAGTGGAATCCGTTGTCTCACTCAGTACTGGGGGAAAGAGCCTGACGCTTGGCCGCTGCAAACGAGCCGCCATTGAGCAGCATCTGATTGAGAAGATTAAGCTTCCCGAGCATAGGGCAAGGCAGATTGCCCGAGACACCAAGGGATCGTTGATTGCTTTGTTGTGGCTCGTAGGGTTGGGTCCGATAGGCGTCCCACGTTGGGCCAGCCGCAAGGATGCGACCACACACGCGTCGCTGATGTTGGCTGGCTCTTGGGTCGGTAGTAACGGGAACGACACGAAAATTATCGAGCGGCTTTCTAGACAGGCATACCGGGACATCGAGACACTACTGCAATCTGCTGAGATTCCCGAAGGTCCTTGGATCCACCGCAGCGTGGAATGGGTGTGTGCGTCCAGGGATTTTGTCTGGGGTCAGTTAGTTGGGAGAGTAACCGAAACAATGCTCGGCGACTTTCGCGGAATCGTCCGTGAGGTCGTTGGCGAGAAAGACCCCTCACTCGAATTGTCTCCATCAGACCGCAGCATGGCCATCATCCTTGGCAAGACACGGAAATACTCCAGCTCTTTGCGGAGGGGGTTGGTAGACTCCGTTGCCCGGTTGGCGGTTTTCAAGTCCGACGGCCAAGCTTGGGCAGATCGAATTGTAGGAGATCTCCTTAATCCTGAGGATCCTGAGGCGTTTAGCCAGTGGCTATCCCTTACCGACGTGTACTCGGAAATCGCCGAGGCATCTCCTGACATTTTCCTTGAATGTCTTGACGCGATGGTCCGATCGAAGGAAGCCAAACAGTTCTTTCAGGATGCGGGCAGCGATGATGTCCTGTTCGGACCTACAAGTGCACACGTGTATTTACTCTGGGCCTTAGAACGGCTAGCATGGCAGAAGGAGTACTTTTCCCGCGTCTTGAGCATCCTGGCTAGACTGGCCGAGGTTGATCCGGGAGGGAAGACAAGCAACAGGCCCAAACACAGCTTAGTCACTATCCTGCTGCCGTGGAGCCCGCAGCACGCCGAGACGATGCAGAATGCGGCCCAGGCACTCAGGATGCTCTACTCAACCTCGCCGACGGTTACGTGGGATGTGTCTATTGCATTACTACCAACTTCACATGGTGTCACATCACCGACTCCGTTGCCAACGTATCGCGAACATCCCGGCAAGCGTGAGGTTACTGTTGAAGAATATTGGGAATTTGTTCGCGCGGTGGTTGAGATGATGATTGAATGGGCTGGTAGAAATACATCACGGTGGGCATCATTGGTCAAGGCGTACCCAGAGGTTCGGCGTGGATATCCAGAAGTTGGGCAGTTAATCACAGATGCCCTTACCCAAGTTAGTATCGAAACAATGGGTGAGGCTGATAAGGTTGTTGTTCATGATGCTCTGAGAGGGGTTATATCGTACCATCGGGAGTACTCTGATACAGAATGGGCTTTGCCCGATTCTGATTTAGAGCTTTTAGAGATCCTGCAAGAGCGATTCAAACCTGAAGATGCAGTTTTGCAGTATAGCCATCTCTTCTCATGGGACCCAGATGTCCCTGATGCACCGATGAAACCATATAAGGACGGATGGGACGAGTGGATTGCTGAAAAGAGAATTCAGGCTCTTAAGGCAGTTTACAGTCAGGACGGCTTATCCGGTATTTGCCGTCTTGCCGAGACAGTGGTGCTTCCTGAGTGTGTTGGGTATGCAGCTGCGAAACTGGAGCTATCGAAGACTGAGATAGTCGAATTGCTCAAGAAGGGCTTTTCTGAAGCACCAGATAATTATGCAAAAAACCCACTTACAAAGATAGTTAGGGCTTATGTGTGGAGCATGTATAAAGAAGGAGACGAGAAGTGGTTGGAACATCTTCTTGCATGCCCAAGGATGGTTTGGACACCCGGAGCATATGCAAATCTAGCATTGGGTCTTCCGGCTTCACCCAAACTGTGGGAACGGGTTCAGCAGTGGGGTGAGGAAGCTGACAGGCTGTATTGGAGCAATGTTGAGATTTACAGCGTTGCTCAGGAACACTGGCCCCAAATCTTGGATAAATGGAGAGAGGTAACACGCCCATGGTCATTGCTGGAACTTGTTGCTCGATTGGTGGACGAGCGACATGCCGATACCACTGGCAAAAAACCTTCAGCGGAACAGGTAATGGATATTCTTGATCAGGCATTACGGTCAGATGGGACCGTAGAGCCATTGTGTCAAAAGGGACAAATGCTCAGCTACTACGTTGAGCACCTATTCCTATTCCTTGACACGCAAGGCGTGGATCCGGATCGAATGGCCCTGTTGGAGTGGGGTTGGCTGCGCGTTTTGGAACACACGAAGCGCGGAGCTAAGGTTTTGCAGAAACAAGTCACTTCGTCACCCGAACTCTTTGTAGAATTATTGAAGGTACTATTCCTTGCAGAGGGGGAGCCGAAGAATAAAAATATATCAGAAGATGAAAGAAGAATAGCTGAACAGGCGTTCAACCTTCTCCGAGGTATCCATACAATACCTGGTTATGTACCAAGCAGCGAAGCCGAGATAATTGATTCCGGTATACTTCGGGAGTGGGTCCTAAAAGTTCGCAAACTGGCTCAGGATGTAAAGCGGCTTCGAGTATGTGACAGTCAAATTGGTCAGATTTTGTCCTACGCTCCTTCGTCACCGGATGGTTCTTGGCCATGCTTGGAAGTCCGTGACCTTATTGAAGAACTTCAAAGCCCAGTGTTGGAGAACGGATTTCGAATCGGTAAGTACAACCAAAGGGGTGTAATCTGTCGAGGTGAGGGCGGGAAGCAGGAATGGGACCTTGTCAAACATTACCGGGAATTGGCGGAGAAGGTGCGAAATAGATGGCCCCGAACAGCTGGCATTCTCGATGGTCTTGCCAAGGGCTATGAGAATGAGGCAAGGCATTGGGACGAGCAAGCAAAGCGAGAAGAGTACGATTAGCTTTTCACTGCAATGGTCGCAATGTATATAGGTCAACTCGGTGGTTATCCTAAGGCGGATGAAGGATTCACATATGCACATTCCAAGTCTTGAAGAATTTCTTGGTGGTTGTGAGGAATTTGAAAAACACGAGAAACGTGATGCTATGTACAAAGTAGCAACTTTCCTTGTGTCCCATTTTTGGGGCAAACCCCAAACCTAATTCCTCCGTGTATAGTTTTTTAGGGATTGTTTGCAACCGTTTTGGATTGTTCGTAGATTATGATGGCAGGGCCGAGCCCTCCATTGTCAGCCACACGTTTGGGAGAGCTATTAGCGTTGCCTTGTATATCCTCAGGCCCATTACCTTGGTTTCGTATGTGAACTCCTTGAGAATAGTGGGCTTCTATCTCAAGTCGAAACACTCTTTCTTTCAGATTGTCGACCTCACGCTGTAGCGTTTTATTTTCCTCTTCTAATTTTTTATTTTCTGCGCTCAAGTATTCAACCTGCTTTTTCAAACTTATCAATGGTTCTATAAAGGTGGTCAATGTCCAAGTGTTCAACGCGATGAATACCGCGACTATAGCAATAAGGAGAGTAGGCATCCTGGAGTGGAAATCCTTGAAACGCCAGTAACTTATCTGTGCCTCGGATGGTCCGCCGATATGCGACGACTCCGTCATTTTTTGTGTTGCGTGCTTCGCCATATTATCACCCCTTTTGATTGAGCCATCTACAAACCACTGTGCCTATTGAGGTAGTCAATAGCGCGGCTTTTATAGACGAGTTTCCGATGTCATACCCCAACAACAATGCCATTCATTTGCTCCTTTTTACTTTTTAAACCACTACACTACATATCAGTAGGCGCAAACCATGCCCTTTTTGGTTTTTTCAGGATTTGTCTTAAGGGAGGATTAAAAAGAAGTATAGCAAGAAAAAACTAGCGGCGTCAAGGGGGATATCATTGGAATTTTCACACTGATTTGGGTCTTGGGGAGTGTTTTGACGACAGAAAAGCCCTTCCTCAGAGGTAGTTTCTGAAAGAACTGCGAAGATTCCTCCGGTCTGTGGCATCGGCGAAGGGAGTTGGCTTTGTTTTATTTATCCTAAGTTCTTGATAGTACTTAAAATAGATACGTTGCCGTCGATAGTGATATTGTCATTGCTATAGTGGTGAAAAATGGCACCGAATAATGGTTCGACATGCTCACCATCCCGAGCGAAGTCGAGGGATAATGGTTTGCAGGTAAAGCATCGTTTAGGGCTGATTCTGCGAGCCTTAAAGCATAGAAATTACAGACTTTTCATCGGCCAGCGGTTATTAATGATATATGGTGTTTTTATTCATTGTTGACACACCTTCAATGCCACCTTGGAACATCAAATCCTAAAACAGTCTGCCGACAGGGTTATCCGGTATGGCGGTTACTACTGCTGCTCGTTTGACGAAGTGTTCGACCGCCTGATGGGTGGGGCTGTCTTAGCCGATACCGATACTGTCGTAAACGCCCCGGAAGGTAACGCGGATGAAAAAAGATGACTCCACAGCAATTTAGCCTTTCAGTCCTTGGTTTGGGCTTTAAAGGTATTCTACAGATCTTTAGCCTTATCTTCTTCCCTTGCCGATACAGAATATCTTCTCCGGCTCAAGTCGAACCTCGATTTCTTCGTATCCGCTTTCTAAAAGGAGGTTCTCAACATCCTCTGGTTCCCTGTATACCAAGTTCCAGTTTCCAAGAATACTCATTGTTGAGGCAAGTTTGTGCCGCCTCATGTTTGCAATGAAAATGGTTCCTCCTTGCACAAGTTGTTCCTTTACCATTTTCAGGACCGATACTGCCGTTTCAAAGTTGAAGTAATCAATCAGGCCGGACATGACACCGATATCGTATTTATCAATTACTGAATTCATACGAAGGACATTGCCTTGAATATAGCTCACATTGAAACCTTTTTGGGCAGCCAGAAGCTTCCCCTGTTCAATGGCGTCAGGCTCTTTGTCTATACACGTGGCTTTCACCTCTACACTGCCTTGAAGCTTTTCAATTGCCCCGAGAATCTCATGTCCTGGACCAGAGCCAAAACTGATAAGTCTGACAGGATTGTGAACACGGCTGCGTTGCTGGATACACTTGTAGATTTCCTCTTGCAGAATCCGCAGCCTGTTCCTTGCTCCTTTTGCGGAACAGCTGCTTAAGAAGAAATGGTCGAGTAATGTTCGTGGTTCATTTCTATAGACAATCTCCAGGCATCGCCAACTGCCGGGCTGTTTCAGTGACTCACTCGCAAGTTCACTTAGATGCCGGATAACAGGCCTGCCGAGCTTGGCAATCAAGAAAGCAGCGAAGCTATTGAATCTACCATTTCGTTTCCCATTCACAGCAGGGGGCTCCTAACCTGATACACGCGTTTTCCTTGAGCTTCACATGCTTTACGCCCAGTTCCATCTCGCCATGTGCTGCATACACACCCATAAACCATTTGCATGCTATTGATTTGGCACCAAACATCCTCGCTCCGTGTTCTATGACAGGATTGTCCCGCACATGGACGATGATGTGATGATGGCCGCCTCGCCGAATCTTTACCTTTATGAATTCCGGCCTTCCAAAGCCGATGAATTCGAGCATGGCAATTACAGCTTTCTGTGTCACCCATCCGCCTCTGGGTTTCAGACCCATATACTTGACCATCTCCTTGGCTGCATCCTTGCCTGCCTGATAGCCCAGCTTGTAAACGAATTCCTCGCCAAGCCTTTCGCCGATTGTTTGCAGATTCAGTGCCAGTGCCCGAGAGGGAAACAATGTCCAGTCCATCCTGCCGAAAAGCTTTATTCTCCCTCGTTCGGTAGCGAAGGCGTTTCCCCACAATAATTTCTTGAAAATCCAGGCCAAGCCCATCTGAACACCATCCGAGTTCCCACATGTCTTTGTCCTTTACGTATTTGTTTTGCTGCCTTAAAAATCTCATAATTGTCTTGGTGCTGATGCATACAGTCTTTGCAACGCCCGTTGCATGTCGGGCTCAACCACATCTGCGTAAACTTGGGTCGTTCCGATGTGAGAATGTCCAAGTTGTTTTTGGACCAGCCGCAGGTTGTAGCCGCTGGCCCTGTAGAGCTCGCAAGCGTATGTATGCCTTAGACAGTGAATGGAGTAATGAGAAGATAATCCTGCTCTGGCCGCTGTTCTCTTGAAGGCTTTCTCGATAGCCCGGGTAGTCATGTGACCACGGGTATTGCTGGAAAAAAGGAGCGGATCGCTTAGACCAATAGGTTCGCCTACAGTTTGCTTCCAGAGGATGTATTCCTCGTAATGCTTTTTGAAAGCTCCATTGAACCGTACCAGTCTTTTCTTGCCGCCTTTGCCATTCCGCACCAGAAGTGCACAGAAGCGTTCTCGCAGAAAGATGTCGCTGACTTTTAAGTTGGCAATCTCCGCGACTCTCAATCCTGTCGATAGAGCCAGGGCTATTATGAAATAGTCTCTGACAGCAACCTTGTTTCCACGGCCAATTGCTACAGTGGCTCTTTTCCTTGCTGTCTCCAGCAGCCTGTTCACTTCTTCTCTGGAGAGGAACTTGCTGGGGTCCGGTACCCAGTTGGATCTGAACATGTTTTTTTAGACATTTCTGTACTCCTTTCGAAAAGGTTACTAATGGATGCGCGATGTGAACCTTTGGAGTACAGTGGAAGCGCCGTAACCAGAGTGATGAACAAAGGTTACGACTTCTATGTTAATTTTTGATAGAGGGCTTTATAAATCTTGCTCAATAGCTTGAAGAGTTGATATAGGAGACGTGAAGTGATTATAACTTCAGCGATAGAAGTCGATTCTGATGATAAATCGGACGAAAGTCCGGTGATAAGTTCAAATAAAAAGGTTCAGAATTCGCATCATTTCTGAACCATTTCGCTATGAATTATATTGATGCTGATGCACTTGTCAAATAAATATCTGTAGAATTCCAGCGTGAGGTTTACTACGAATTCGTCGGTTAAACCATAATCTGGGCGAAACCCAGCAATAATCCTATGGCTCTATACGCAAATACAGCTTGCTCAAAGGTTATAACGCAAGTTTCTTAAACTGAAGATCGGATATTCGAATCCTATCAGGTCCAGTGAGGTAAGGGATGGTATTGAGATTCTTCGGCTTCGCCCTCAAATGACAGGCCGACCTATTTTACCGTTATTAAAATAGTCACGTTTGCCATCGCAACCGCGTTGGTCAGCCTAAGTAGGATTAAAGAGTGTTAAGATAGGCAAGGTTTGAAAGATTATTGAAAAATCCTTGATTTTTTAGATTTTATTGTTGCAATTCTTCTTAATATCTGGTAGATAGATTCCCTACAATTCAGGAGGAAGGGACATGGCAGTAGAGGATTGTAAGGGAAGTCTCTGTCTCTGTGGGTTCATGCCTCGCACATTAGCGGTTATTTCCATCAAGCTCTCACCGAACATTTCCGGATTTCAATCGGTTAAAAAACTGATTATAGGTGTAGTCAAAAGCTAATGAAAGGAGATTTTAACGATGTGTAGAACACATTTTTTCACACTCAAAGCATTATCGGTTTTTCTGTTTTTGTTGTCTTCGCAGGTTTTTGTGTACTCCGCAGAATCTGTTCCTGACCTAACGTCTGCCAAAGACGAAGTTTGTAATCTGATGAATTCCGGCCGGTTTTCTGAAGCCGCTGTTTTAGTGGACAAGTTCATCGCAGATAATCCGGGGCATCCGGATTTACCGGATACGCTTTTCTACTCGATTGCAGAAAAATGCAGATGGTCAGATAAGTACGAGGAAGAAAAAAACCTCTATCAGCAGATAATACAGAATTATCCTAACAGTTCCTATGCAAGCAAAGCAAGATTAGGTTTTTCAAGAGCCCAAATCCAATGTCTTATTCTCGCGAAAGACTACAGCCGGGCCAAAGAGGCTTTTGATAAACTGGTCGTTGATTTTTCCGGGCATCCGGATTTGCCGGATGCGCTTTACTGGATAGCAGAAAGATATCGATGGGCGCATAGATGGCAAGAAGCAAGCGGCCTTTATCAGCAAATAGCACAAAATCATCCTGATAGTCCATACGCAGCAAGAGCAAGTCTGGGTCTGGCGAGGGCTGAGGTTCTGTCTCTTATTGTTGCTCAAGACTACAGCCGGGCCAAAAGAGCTTTTGATAAACTGGTCACTGATTTCTCAGGCCATCCTGACTTGCCGGAGACACTTTACCAGATAGCAGAAGGATATCGATGGGCGGATAAATACGAAACAGCCAAGAGCATCTATCAGCAAATAATACAGAATCATCATGGTAATCCATATGCAGTCAGGGCAAGTCTGGGTTTTGCGAGGGCTGAGGTTCTGTCTCTTATTGTTGCTCAGGACTACAGCCGGGCCAAGAAAGCTTTTGATAAACTGGTCGCTGTTTTTTCAGAGCATCCGGACTTGCCGGACACGCTTTATAACATCGCGAGAAGATGGGTGTACTCTGGAGATTATCTAACAGCCAGGGATGTGTTTCAAAGGGTAATACAGCATTATCCCACTAGCCCATATGCTGACAAAGCGAAGGAAGACCTCCAGATCATTATCAGGGGGCTGGATATATTCTCTCTTATCGAGTCAGGTCAGGCGCAAGCAGCCCAAGAGGCGATGGGCCAGCTTGTGACAGACTTCAAGAATCACGAACTGTTACCTCATACGATGTTTACGTGTGGAGATAAGTATTTTACAAAAGCTTGTCAGGAGAGAGATAAAGGGCTGCAGTCTGAAGCTACAGAGGATTTCAAAAGGGCTTTAGATGTATGGAAGAAACTGGTCCAACTGCCCAATTCTGCCGCTACAGTAGAGGGGTATTATCATTTGGCTGGCTGCTATCACCAACTGGGCGAATACGAGCGCGCTATAGAACACTACACAAAGGTAGTCGATGGGTATCCTAATTATCGTTTGGTCTGGGACGCCCAATTTATGATAGGGCATACCTACGAAAAGATGCTCAAGGCGGGACTGATTTCAGAATCAGCAGCCAAACCGTTGATATCCGCAGCGTACAAGAAGGTTCTGGAAGAATATCCAGACTGTGCGGCTGCAAAAGCCGCCCAATCGTGGTTGAATCGTAATTAGTCCTAAATAAAAAGGGAGAAAAGAGATGAAAGTTAAATTTTCGGCAATTATTTTGGTCTCCGCTCTATACCTTGCCAATGCTGGTTCTACATATGGTTGCCCTCCAGTTGCGGTTCTACAAGCCGACCCTCCATCTGTGCATTTGGGCGATAGTGTAACTTTGGATGGCTTATCTTCATATGGCAGTTTTGGCAGGTACCTTATCAAATTTGAGTGGGATTATGATTATAATGGGGCAACGTTTACACCGGATTATAACGAGACCCCCCCCGGAGACAAAAAAGCAGAGCATACATACGACACTAATGGGCCACATACCGCGGCGTTAAGAGTTACTGATAATAGTGAATTAACTGACATTGCTACCTGCACGGTTAATGTAGTTACGGGGGTCCGCAATCTTACACAGGATAAATGGTATGGGAGGATACAGTCTGCAATAAACGAGGCTAACAATTCTGATACAATCGAAGTTAACGTAGGCACTTATAAGGAAAATATTAATTTTTTGGACAAAAAGATATTCCTTCAAAGTACAGAGCCTAATAATTGGCTGGTCGTGGGAGCAACAATCATCGATGCCAATGACAACAATTTTGCGACGGTTACCTTCAATAACTCCGGAAATTACGATGCCGTATTGGCTGGCTTCAAAATTAGCGGGGGCCTGCGTGGCATTGATTGCAACGGTTACCTTTCGCCGATCATTCGAAATTGCATAATTGCCCAAAATGGTCAGAAAAGTAACTTGGGAGGTGGTATCTACAATTGTAATTATGCCGGACCTCGGATAAACAACTGTTTCATTGTGGGTAATGAAGCCAATTATGGTGCCGGTATTTATAACGACAACTCATCACCCACCATACGAAATTGCGTCATCAGCAAAAACACTGCCGTTTATAATGGCGGTGGATTATATGACAACAGCGTCGATTGTTATTACCCAACTCTGTGGAACTGTACTATTATTAATAACACAGCACGTTATGGTGGTGGTATGTACAGTCCGGAGTATAGTTCTGCGCATATTAATAATTGCATCTTTTGGTATAACTCAGCAAGCGAACAAGGTGATGAAATATACAACAATGGAAGCGTACCGAGTTTCATCATTCATTGCGATATCAGCGGCTCTGGCGGAAGCGATGAGAGCGTAAGCATTGATAGCCCCCCAATTTTCAAACCTAGTCGCAACATCGATGAAGGTTTGGTTGCTCACTGGAGCTTTGATGAGAACAGCGGTACTACCGCGCATGACTCGGTTGGTGCCAACCATGGAACTGTCTATGGAGCGGCATGGACTACCGGCCGAATCGGTGGTGCGTTGGGCTTTAACGGTACCAATGATTATGTCGAGATGGGAGATACAGTCAAAAACTATTTGGGGACGAATTACACGGTATCTGCCTGGATTAAGACAGATACGCTTTCTTCGTCCCATACGGTTGCCGCGTATAGAGATTCAGAGCCGGGCTGTTCTCCATTCCTGTTCCAGCTTGATCAAGCGTATTCGGATATTCAATTTATGGCGAGAGATGACTTTGGGCATTTGGTAACAGCAACCTACTCTAATGCTCTTACTACTGGTAATTGGTATCACGTTGCGGGAGTCAGGGAAGGGAATATTTTGAATGTTTATGTAAATGGTGTAAGTGGGACACCTGGTTCAGGTACGTTGACAGGGGCGATAAGTTCGGATAATTTGAAGATAGGGGCGTTATTGTGTCATGGTTCGCCGGTCTCCTGGTTCTTTGATGGTGTCATAGACGATGTCCGTATCTACGATAAGGCCTTATCCGCAGAAGAAATCCGGCAGCTTTATCAGGATGGTTTTGTTGGCAAATACCACTTAAGTCACAATTCGCCATGCCGAAATGCCGGTGAAAACGATGATCCCAGTTATACTGGAAAGACCGATATTGACAATGAAATCCGTGTGCGCGAAGGGCATATAGACATTGGTGCTGATGAATACGTCACCACTGAATTCCCCTACATTTGCTCTTTTGAGGACTATCAGGGCTTTATGGACCCTGTGTCTTTTTGGCCTTATGGTGGAACCGGAGACTGGGTGGTAAAGTCTGGGTATTCTGCAGGAATTGAAGCGGCTTCTTACTTCTTGACTGATGGAAATTCTCAACCATATCAGTATGTAGCTATTCCATCATTCTCGCCTTATAGTACCAATTTTTCCAGAGAATTCGTGAGTAAAGAGACGGATAATCATAATCATTATGTACGGATAAGTTGTATTCCCTCACCAGGTTCATACATAAATATCAGGAAGGATGATGTCAATATAGCGTCGGTGTTGTTTGGTGCCGATGATAAAATATACGTGTTAAACGATGGAAACTATAATGACAGCGGGATAGCCTATCAATCAGTAGCCGATAAGTGTAGAGGGTTTTTGACTGCCTCCCTAATGCCGACCGATCCTAATTACTCCTATGAAAATACATGGATTGAGCTAAAGTTCATTTTTGACTGGAAAAACGGACACTATGATGTTTATTGGCAGCACGTGGATAATCCTAATGGCTCATCCATTAAAACTGGCGCTTCATTTTGTAGCCAATATTCTACTTTTTCCGAGATTAGTTTTCAGACAGGCGATTCCGGCACCGATTTTGAGTTAAATAGAATTTCAATATCCGATGAACCCGGACCGGGCGGCTTTGGTCCGGATAAAGATATTTGGGTTACCAGTCCGGTGGCAGACTGGAAGGAGCCATTGGAAGGGGCTTATGATATTACCGGCTCTTTATGGTACGACAAGCTCGGCAGATATGAAATCAAAATTTGTCCGACCAGCGAAGACCCCTGCGGGATTTTTGAAACTGTAGTATCCGGTACAAAATTAAAAAGTGACCATTGGCTGTTGGTTCACGAAGGGACCAATGTCGTAGCTGACGATGTTCTTGGCTATCTAAGCACCGCCAAGTTCTTCAACGGCGATTACTATATGAGGATATTCCTCTATGACGACCTCAACCAACTGATAAATCCACTTGTTGTCGATGGTAACTCAGATGCCTGGAAGACCGGATGCATTACGAAGACAGTTCATTATAATAATGGTTATGACCACAATGATGTTATTGCCGAGTATCCTATCATCGGTAAACTCAAAGGCGGTCAGAGCTATCACTTCGAGGAGAAGCCCGATGTTACCATAAACTGGCCGGGCAGTTTTCCCTTCGAATTCAGGCGCATTTATGACAGCAGCCTCAGAAAACAGCCCTTCCCGCTGTTTTTCGGGTGGACGCATAATCACAATATTAGAATACTGGAGAGCACAAAATCAGACTTTGAAATCAATGACCAGGACAGACCAGATGCCGATGCTCAGGGCCTTGGCATAGGCAGGCTGTATCTACTTATGCCGCTGGGCGGCCGGGCCTTCGAAGGCTGTGTTGATGAGAATGACCCCACAACTGTAATCTATGAGCCTCTTGATAATGAGCCGGATTATATCAAGAGGACGAGCACCATTAACGGAGGGACGTTCGATGTAAATTATACCTACTACGGCCCTGATGGTATGAAGTATACATTTAACAAAACCGGCAATACCCTGCCGTATCCGCCGCCGCAGGATGAAGGTGCTGTCGGTTGGATGGTATACGTAGGTATTGACCGCCAGGAAGACAGATTTGGCAATGCGCTTGTATATCAATGGGATGCGCAGGAGTTATCGGAGATTCAATCTGAAGTTAAAAAAGCTGATGGCGGCACCTTGCAGGGTGCCAAGATTATTTTGGACCGTGGCACTTTAGATGGCTGGCCGAATGGTCCTGTTTTATATAACAGAATCAGTGTTCGCGATGGTTCCAATCTTATTGGTTGCTATCAATACTCTGTGGCGTTTGGATATTGTGAATATGAATGGCCTAACGACGATTTCGGATATTATAAGAGTTTTATTGCGGTATATAAGGTAAAAGATGCTAATGGTAACCCATTAAACGAAGAAAAGGCTTATTACCACAAATATTATGGGGATGCCGGATTTATTCA
>Ga0315282_10000654_pt1 | contig 68055 bp, 68 predicted proteins | sample YL17G07_20_MG_FD_203693 | JGI IMG/M metagenome (GOLD analysis project Ga0315282, IMG submission 203693) | Sediment microbial communities from Yellowstone Lake, YNP, Wyoming, USA - YL17G07_20 | ecosystem: Environmental > Aquatic > Freshwater > Lake > Sediment | place: USA: Wyoming | collected...
TGATGTCCCCCATGAGCTCGAGCGCATCGAACATCTTTGCGATCCTCGGGACGAAAAACATCCTCGTGCCATCATTGACGTTCACTGACCATGCGGCATAGCCGTAGATGTAGTCGGCACCAACTATCTTCCCGATCCCGATCGCCTCAGGCCGCAGGAATCCTCTTCCAGCTCCGACCGAAGGGAACGATGCCTCGGTGCCTACCGGCATGTACCAGTTCCCGTATGTGCCGGTTTTGTATTCCTGGGAAGCGTTGTCGACATTCACCTTCCCGGCCATCTGGTAGCCTATCGTGCCTGCTCCGATGCGCGCTGAGAAGTCCACGGCGCTGGTGCTATTGTCCGGCATCCACGCAGCATGCAATGCGACCGTAGTCGCCATGTCCGCTCCGTCATAGATGCCGTATGGTTTCATGACAGAAGAGCCTGCCGCTGTGGTCATGCCCGCTCTCAGCTGGAGGGGTTCGTAACTCATCCTGATCTCGGAATATAAGACGCCGCTGTTGCTTCCGGAATGCTCTGTAAGGAGCGTGCCGCCGAGGCGGCCCATCACGAGCGCCCTCCTGTTCACCCTGGCGCTTATGCCATCCGCCAGGTCGGCGCTCTTGACGCTATTTCCGCTATCCGTAGGATCGAGCGGCCTCGAGATGCCAAGGTCGTATGCCCCGTTCCCGAATCTGGACGCATCCATAACCCCTCCGATAAGCCTCTCCATCTTCGTGGGTTTTGGCGGCTCTGCTTTCAGGGCGGATGAGGCAGGTGCTGTTGCGCTTGATGCGGGCGCGGCGCTCGACACGCTGGATGGGCTTGCCGATGAACTTGATGCCGGTGCGGAGCTTGATGCAGGCACGGCGCTGGATGCACTTGACGCAGGAGCAGCACTCGATGCGCTTGGAGCGCTTTCCTGCCCCTTGGAACTGAGGCTGGAGCCCATTATCGCAGCTCCTAAAGCGAAAGCGCTGGCGAATCCTGCCATCGAGCGTTCCGTCCTTGTTGTTCCCTCTCTTTGCCTGGCTAACATGAAACCCCACCCATCTACTATAGTTGTTATAGGTTATATTATATGGAAGTAGTATTTATAAAACCCGGTTTTTCGCCTATGCCTTGAAAAGCAGCTTCGGTTTCTCCAGGAAGGTGAACTTCTCCGGTTGCCCGTCGAATTCCACGAGGATGTCCTTGCACGAGAATCCATACGTCGCAGCGAGCGTCTTCGCGTCAATGCGCTCGCTCCTCCTTATGATGTAGTTCGCGTTCTGGACGAACTGCCCGTCGCTCAGGTAATAATACGCGGCGCCCTGGTTCTCGGCATATTCCCGGTAGAGGGAATCGAAGCGGTCGTAGACCAGGTTCGAGAGCACGAGCGGGTCCGAGCCGTCGTTCACAGTCACATGGCCGTAGCCGGGCGGGATGAGTATGACATCCCCCTCACCGGCCTTCACGATCATGGCATCCACGCTGCCGTCGCGGTTCCTTTTCTGCATTATGAAGGTCGCGCTGCCGCGCAGCACCTGGTATATCTCAGGGTATGCCAGGCCATCCTCGCTTTTGGGGTGGTAATGTCCGTGCGTCTTGGGGTATTCGTCCCCGAACTGGATCGTGGGGATGACCGTGATATCGAACCTCATCTCCCCTGCCTTGTAGACGTTCCTGTACATGTAATAAGCATCGACGTTCCCGAATTCCTCGCTGTACCTGAGCAGGGTCTTCTTCATCTCGCGCAGGTTGCGCGTGGTGCGCGGATGCGCCTTGCCATCCACGAAAAGGTTGTAGCCGACCAGCTCTATCTTCCGGGGAGTCTCATATAATACCATGTTCATTCTCCACAACCCCCTTCATACGCCCGAACTCAGCCTGCGTAGCCAGAGGCTTCCTGACCCTTATTTTCTGCTTGTTGAATTTATAAAGCAGGAGCCTGAGGAACGCGAGGAATTCGCTTTTCTTCACCCCCCGCGCCGTGAAATCCGTCTCGATATGGCGTATGGCCTTGAAGGACGCGATCAGGAAGGACAGCTCGATGTAGCCATCCCCGTTCCATCTCGTGATCTCTTCGCTCATCAGCATCCTCACCATGCCGAGCCTCGCGCGCAACTTCCTTGATGCTGGGTCTTCGCCTGCTATACCGCAATCCATCCTTTTCAGCATATACGCGAGCGTTTCCCATTCCGCGTCGGCAAGGCTATCGCTTATGCTGGTGCTGGGAGAACCCATATAGGGTGAGGATTGTTCGGTAAATCTTATAAAACGCCTGTAAACGCCTGTAACGTGGCTGGTTTTGAGGTTTCCTGTTTTATTTTTGCCCGCATAGCTCGCAAAAATCTCGAAAAGCGAATGGGCCGTTCCCCCGAGAGCGAAAAAATTAGCAAAAATAATAGCCCCGATCGGATTCGAACCGATGTCAAAAGGTCCAGAGCCTTCTTTAAGGACTTGGTCAATTAGCGTTTGCCCAAATTATCCTTGACCACTAGACGACGGGGCTAATAGATGCTCTAACTTGATTTTCTTTCTACAGTTTTTAAAACCGACGATTTTACTGAAATTTCCGAGCTGCCTTTTCGGTATTACTATCGTGTACAGCTGTTTTGCTATTTCGTTCTTTTTCCATACATTCGTTCTAAACTCTATGCCGCTGCTGCGCAGAACGGTCTGGACCTGGTAAAATAATTTTTCACTCACAGTGGAATACCTGGCAGTTCCTTCAGTAACTGTTCCGTCTGTATCAAATAAACCACGTACAAATGCAAGGCGGATTTTTTCTTCTGAATGTAGAATGCACACTGGCATGTCAACAATATCCGTTTTGTATCCACTTCTAATACCAAGCACGTTTGTAAGGTACAAGATTATCACGAATGAATTGATCCTCGTATATACATTTCTTCTTCCATCTGTTCTTTTATTGACATGAATTTTCGGAGTATAACAAAACAACCGCTCGACAAGGGGTATATAAACCAGTGACTGAAATTCCAAAGCGTCTTCGCACATCTGAATGATCCACCACCTAGCCTGATGCGGTTTTGGATTGCTTATATGTCCGTCCCCTGCAAGGATTCCGAGAAAATAAGCCAAGTCCTCGTTAACTTCTAATGGTAGCCTGACCTTGCATGGACCCGCCCCCTTCACACTAAAACGACTTTCTCGTAAAAAGTCCATCGAAAGTTTTTTCGATATGAGTAATTCCTGCAAGAATTTTAATGGTAAGTTTGCCTTGCCAGAAAGCCATTTCGTATGTTCGCGATTACCTTTGATTGCTTCCAGAATGTGCTTTTTATGCCTCTGTCCGAGTCCATCCCGAATTTCAGGAAAATTTGCTATAGTTGCCCTATTTGTTACAAGTACACGTAGCATACGAACGTTGAGGTTCTCTACGCCTTCAGCCATCCTATCCCATGCTATTTTTCTACTTATAAACTTTCAGTCAGTTCATTTCCTCGGGCTTCTGCGTCGGAGCATTACGTAGAACGCAGACCCGCGTTATCCCACGACTCAGGCAATCCCTGATTAAAATCTTGCTTTTGATATACTAGTGATTGATATGTCCATGAAGCTCACACCGAAAGGGATGCGGGACATCTCCCCTGAAAGCATGTATGTCCGCGAAGACGTGATAAGGAAGATAAAAGCTGTCTTCAGCTCCTATGGCTACCGCCCATTGGAGACGCCTGCCATGGAGTATCTCGAAACCATGCGTGCGAAAGCCGGTGCAGAAGTCGACAAGCAGATATTCGTCATAGAGGGCGACGAGTACGGCTTGCGTTTCGATCTCACTGTTCCCCTTGCGCGCTACGCAGCCAGCACGGACGCGCCCAAGCCGTTCAAGCGCTATGCCATCGACGCGGTATGGCGGAAGGAGGAGCCGCAGCGCGGCCGCTTCCGGGAATTCTACCAGGCTGATGCCGACATAGTCGGGAGCAATTCCATGCGGTGCGAGGCCGAACTGCTCTCGCTCGCCCGCGACATCTGCATCGCGTTCGGGTTCGACAAGCCGCGCATCATGCTCAACAACAGGAAGATCCTAGACGGCATAGCTGCAAGCATGGGGCTTGCCGACGACGTGAAAGGCGAGGCCTTCCGTGTGCTGGACAAGCTGGACAAGATAGGCGAGGCGGAAGTGGAGAAGCTCCTGCGCGAGATTCTCGGAAAGAAGGCGGACGAGCTGCTGAAAGCCATCCGCGCCAAAGGCGATAACGAGAAGAAGCTTGCGCTCGCTGCGGGATACAGCGAGGAAGGCGCGAAGGAGATAAGGGAGATTATCGGGTTGTGCGGTTTCGAGGTGGAATTCGACATGTTCCTTGTCCGCGGCCTTGGATATTACACCGGTCCTGTCTATGAGATCAAGCTGAGCGACGACATCGGCACAGTCATCGCAGGGGGCAGGTACGACAGCCTTCTTGGCGTGTATGGTCAGGCATCGCCTGCGGTCGGCATCTCGGTCGGCATCGAGCGCCTCGTCACGCTCATCGAGGAGAGACAGAAGGCACAGAAGAAGACCGACACGAAGGTTGTCATCGCCGCGGTCAAGCCCGAATTCTACAGGAATTCGCTCCAGCTCGCAGCCGGGTTCCGCAAGGCGGGGATAGCGTGCGAGACAGACCTGAACGAGCGCAACCTCCGCAAGCAGCTCGATTACGCGAACGCGCTTTCCATCCCGTTCGTGGCCATAGTGGGCGCGCGGGAGGTGGAAAGCAGGACGCTCACGCTCCATGAGATGGCCAGCGGCAAGGAGGAGAAGCTCTCCCTTCCCGAGGCGATAAAGCGAGTCGGGAGCAGGGCCGAAGACAGGACCAAAGCCGAAGGCGGGGCCAGGGGTGCGTGATTTGCGCATACGCATCATGCACGTACGCGACAAGCAGGCGTTCTCGCTAGAGGCAGGGATGATGCGGATGATCGGCAAGCCCATCGATGTTGCCAAGCGATGGAAGGAGGAAGGCTGCAAACTTATACACATCGTGGATGTGGACGCGCTCAACGGGACATCCACCAACCTGGACATATACGACAACCTCACCTTCTTCATAAATGTCGAGGTTGAATGCGCGCCTTCGATCGCCACGAAACTGCTCGACCTCAAATGCAGGGTGGTACTATCCCCGTCCGCAGGCCCTGCTGTCGAAGGTTTCAGGGAGAAGCGCCTCCTGGTGGCCAAGCTTCCGCCAGGCCATGCGGTGGATGGCAGAGAGCTCGCGGCTTTCCACGATGTCATACTGGAGGAAGCGGATGAGGGAGCGGTGGAGAAACTGCTCTCGCTGGGCAAGCGCATCATCATCTACGAGAAGGATGAGGGAAAGATAAGGAGCAAAGGGGTCTGGGGCGTTATTTCGTCTTCTTGAGTATCTTGCTTTTCGCCTGCGCGAGTTTCGCGGCGAGCGAGAGCTTGGCTGCTACGATGTCGTCTTTCTTCGGCTTGGTGGCGGCGGGCGCAGCTTTCGGCGAGGCTTTGGCAGCGGGTTTCCTGGCCTGCGTTTTTTTCACATCCTGGGCCTGGGCTGTTGGTGGACGGAGTTGTTGGGTTTCTGGTCCGGCTCGGAGTTTGGATGCTGGGTGCAGTGCTGCCGGAGGCTGAGATGGAGGCTGGGACGCTGGAGGCGTCGCCGGTGCGGAGGGAGGAGGCTGCCCTCGTTCTACTGCAGGCCCACCTGCTTCAGGTGGCATGAACAACCTGCGCATCGGTTGTTTCGGTGCCTGCGGAACCACAGCGGGTGGGCGCAGCGGAGGTATCGGCATCGCCGCCTGGTGGGCTGCGGCCTGCGCCCTTTGCTCGGTCTTGTCCGCGATCACGAATCCTTTCTTTGTGATGATGGCAGGGTACGGCCTCATGGAGTGCGCGACGCCTTTCATCTTGAGCACTTCGAGGTATCTGGTCCTCTCGCCTTTCTTCTCGTCATAGCGGTATGACAGATCTATCCAGCCGTCCGTGAACCTCTCTATACCGTACGTGGAGCGTGGCACCTCCCAGTTCGAAGCAGGCGCGGTGTCCTCGGACACTATCAGCGTGGTGGTGTTCCACTTCCTTATGTTCTCGATGAGCTTGAGGAATCCTTTCTTGCGCTCGTCATCGTTCTGGAAATAGAGCGCTATAGGCATGATGGAGTCTATCACGACCCTTTTGGCTCCGACCGTGTTTATGAGCTCCGAGACCGCGCTGGACTGGTTGACTATCTGGTCCACCTCGTGCACAGGGTAGTCGAGGAAGATCACCTTGCGCTCGGCGTCCGCTTTCTGAAGGTCTATCTCGTACCCGCTCATGTGGAAAAGGAAATCCTGCCTGTTCTCTTCTATGCAGATGTACACCCCGACCTCGCCGCTATCATAGGCGCCGTTGTAGAGGAACTGAAGCGCGAACGTGCTTTTACCCGAGCCGGTAGGGCCGCCGACAGTCACTATGGAGTTCTGCAGGAAACCCCCGCCGAGTATCTCGTCCAGGCCAGGTATGCCGCTTTTGATGAATCTCCTTTCCATCTATCCACCTTCTTTCCTGCCTAATATCTTCTTCCCCATCTCAGCCCTTCTCCTCAGGTTCTCGTGCACCTGGGCCAACTCGTCAGGCTGGGCTATCTTGGTGATTATGTATCTTTTGTATTCAGCCGATGCTGCGGATATGGTGCCGAGCAGGTCGTGCGCCTGGTTGAGCGGCAGCCTTATCTCGTCCGGCCTCAGTATCTCGACGCTGAACGGGCTGTGGGCCATGCATATGCCGGCGAGGGTGGCGAAATTCTTGGTGAGTATCTTCACTGAGACCGAGCTTGTCCAGTTCTTTCCCTCCCCGCCGCCGACAGGCTCGTCTATCTCTCCGAGCGCGAACACCACGCCGTCCTTCTTGACAAGGCTGTCGATGAAGCCTGTCCCTATCTCCTGGACAAGTTCCTTGGTCTTGGCATGGAGGTCGAAATACAGCATGGCAAGTATGCCGCCATTGGCTATGGTTTCCTTGGTGAGCTTCTCTACGTCTCCCATGTTCTCTCCTGTTTCCGGCCTAGCCGGTATGCTAGTTTCAGAATCAATACTTTAAAATACCGAGTTACCTATCTTATTACTACGTTTATCAGACAGGTGCTATTTATGTCAGAATGGAAATCGCGCAGATTTGGAAGGAGAGAAGGTCAATCATCAGAAGGAAGGCCGTATGGCGAGAGGCGACCGCAGGGAGGAAGCGAAGGACGGCCGCAGGGCGGGAGCGCTACGGGTGCAAGCGCTCACAGCGGAAGTGGACACTATCCCGGGTATTCAGGAAGGCGTGAAGGCGGACGTCGGGGTCCGGGTTCCGGTTCCGGCGGACATGGTCCTGGCGGGCGTCATGAAGGGCCCCGCGAGCGTGGCAGTCCTGTCTCAAGGGACATGGACAAGCGCGCGCGTTTCATGAAGCGCTCGAGGGACAGCGTGATGCAGGCGCTGCGCAGCAGGGACATGCTGCTGGCCAGTGTCACGAAAGCCGACGAGGATATCGACAAGATAATCAACCTGCTCGGGGAGCGCCTTGAGGACTGGTACGGGATATACTTCCCGGAGCTCAAGGCAGAGGACAAGATAAAATACGCCGAGGCGTCGCTCGTCATCGACAGGGAGAATTTCGACGAGAACGCCCTGCTCGCGTTCTTCAGCCAGAAGACGGCGTCCGAACTCGCCGCAGCGTCCAAGACCAGCCTCGGCGCCAAGATATCGGCCAAGGACCTCGAGCAGTGCAAATCGCTCGCCCGCTCTATCGTCGCATTGGACATGCAGCGCAAGGAATTCGCCGCCTACCAGAGGGAGCTCGCCAACGAGATATGCCCGAACATGGCTGCTGTCGCAGGTCCCGAGATCGCGGCGAAACTCGTGTCGCATGTCGGCTCGCTCAACAAGCTGGCGATCCTGCCTGCGAGCGCGATACAGGTCATGGGCGCGGAGAAGGCGCTCTTCAAGCACCTCAAGAACAGGAACGTGCCGCCGCCCAAGCACGGCATCATATTCCAGCACCCGCGCATCTCGTCCTCGCCAAAAGCTGTCCGGGGCAAGATCGCCCGCGCGCTCGCTAACAAGCTCTGCCTCGCGTGCAAGGCCGACGCGTTCAGCAAGCGGGACATCTCGGCGGACCTCAAGGCGGGTTTCGACGCCCGCTACGCGCAGATAATGCAGCAGTACGAGAAGGAGAAGAAGAACGCGCCCAACTTCGAGAAGAATGAGCCGTCCGTCCAATCACCCCAATCACCTGATCCACGGGTTGAATGATGAAGATCCTCGCTTTCTCAGACCTGCACGAGGAGGAAGCAGCGCTGGAATCCCTGGCGCGCCTCGCGCCTTCATACGATCATGTCTTCATCTGCGGAGACGTCTCCAGAAGCGTATCATTCGCGCAGGATGTGGTGAAATTTTTCCCCAATTCATTCATTATCCCCGGGAACTGGGACAACGAGCGTGTGGGCAAGGTGCTATCATCCTCGAAACGGTGGGTGCACGGGAAGCGGGCCGAGCTCGGGGATGGATTGAATGTCGTCGGGTTCGGATATTCAGTTCCCACGCCTTTCTTCACCTATGGCGAACGGAGCGAGGAGGAGATATACGCGCAGATGTCCAAGCTGGAGATAGACAGGAACACGCTCCTGCTGACGCATTCGCCTCCCAAGGGCCTGCTCGATGATGCGCCGCTCGGCAGGCATATCGGAAGCGTCTCGATACTAAAGATTATAGAGGAGAAAAAACCGCTCGCGGCTTTCTTCGGCCATGCGCATGAGGCGCTCGGGGTGAAGCAGCATGGGGCCACAACGCTCGTGAAGCTCCCTCCAGCCAACCGCATGAAGGCGTGCTCGGTGAGCATAAATAAGAGTAAAAAACTTGACGTGGAGTATATACCCATATGATCGCAGAAAACTGGATGGTGACGGTCCGCACCGCGGATCACTCGGATATGGACAAGGCAAAGACGTTCATACGCAGACTGTTCCCCAAGGCCATGGTCAGCATCAGCGACGACGACATCGTGCTGCTCGCCAGGTACAAGGACAGGATCGTGGGCTTCGCCCACATGGTGGACGATGGCGATTGCGTGATCCTGCACGGCCTTGGGGTGGACGACTCGATGCGCGGTCAGGGTCTGGGGACGTTGCTCCTGCAGCAGATACTCGCGACCATAGATGAAGACATCCCCATCCTGCTCAAGGTCAAGGCGATGAACCCGGCTGTGGACCTTTATGCCAGGCACGGCTTCTTCGTTAAGAGGTTCAGGGATGACGTCCTGACGCTGGTGAAGATGCCCAACTGCTGATGTACTTTGTGATACGACTATGGGTGAAATGAATGACGATTGTTAGCAAAGCCAATCAGGGAAAGTTCAGAAAGTGGCTTGAGTTAGCGAAGCAAGTTAAGTCAGATTCGCCTTTCCTGAAAAAGCCGACAGATGCTTATCTTAACGAAGAGATAGCGAGAAATTCTGATGGCAGTTATTGGATATACATCGGAAAAGAGACGATAAGCGTCTGTACGAAGACGAGCAATCCCAACCTATGGTTTGTAGTAAATGATGACAATACTATCAGAATGGGTATCTCATTCAATAGTAATCGCTCAGTGGAGATGGCTGAAAATATATTGCAAGGTTATTCAGCGAGTGTAAAAGAAGAATTACTCAACCACCTGAACACGGACAGTGGCTGGAACACACTCCTTCAGATTAGAAAGAAACACCACACTTTCAGGGATGTTCCTGAATTTGAGACAAGGGGCAGTCCTATTCCAATAAATCAAGTTGATACGGATAAGATTAATGCTATCTTTGTGCAGGCCGATGCGATTATAAACGAATATAGAAACCGAACTAAATTGCCCGAGGAGAACCCGGACTACTTAGCTAGGGGCGGGGGAGTATCATTGAATCTGATTGAAAAGGTTTTCCCTGCTAGCGAAGAAGAGTTTAAACGCGCTTTCTCATATGCTCATGATGCCCTAGTCATTTGCCTCAAAATCAAGCCACCAGCCCAGTATGAAAGGGAGCGAAAGGCGATAACTGAGAAGCGATATTTTCCATTTCCTGGACGTTATGCACCAAAAAGGTAGCTTCACGATGCCCACTTAAATATTTCGTGACAACCACATCACAATACTTCGGGGAAGTGAGCCAACCTGGTATGCTGTCAGCTTTGGGAGCTGGTTATCTGAGTTCAAATCTCAGCTTCCCCATTTGTTTTTGCTAATTTTCCCTGTCGGGATTGCCGACTCGGGCGGTAATTGACGGCGCAGCAGCGCCGGCAGTAAAATCAAAAACACGTAAAGCTTTTGCTAATTCTTGCTCGCCTGGCTCGCAAAAATGCGAAAATAAGCCTCGAATCCAGAGATTTTCACATCTCAAAACAGGCATAAGAGAAACATGCGGGCTTTTGGGTGAACCCTAGCCTTTTGCCCGGCTGATGGCAGAAGTCAAAAGGCTCGGGGTTCAAATCTCAGCTTCCCCATTTATTTTCGCTAATTTTTGCTCGCATAGCTCGCAAAAATGCGAAAAACGGTTTGTCATTGTCTATCATCCAATTTCATCCCCCATATTTGTATATCATAAGATACACTCCAGCCTGTTCCGGCGTATTTTTCTGTGAAAATCGTCAGAGTCTTTAAATATCTTATGGCGAAAAACCCCTTATGGCAACCAGTAGGAAGATACATACCTCCCAGATAGAAATAATAGGAAAAGAGAAAAAGAGGCCGAAAGGGCCGGAAAGGAACGCGCTGATCGACCGCTACAGTTTCTCCCATCTCGCGAAGATACTCACGAGCGGAGAGAGGCTGGCGACGCTGAACGCCGTGGACCGACTCAAGGGCCGGATACGCGTGCTTGTCGAGCTGGCCATGTTCTCCAACTTCCAGTATGTCCGCCTCGCAGCTGTCACGAATCTCGCGAAAGAGGCTGAAGCGCTCGTCGATATCGCCAAGTTCTGCCACTACGAGGACACCCGCTCAGCTGCGGTGGACGAGCTGTCCCCTGAAGCAGGTGCTCTCGTGGAGATAGCATGCTCCTCGCTTTTCGCAGGCACGAGGTCCGAGGCAGTGAACGTCCTCATGGATTCCAATGCCCTCGCGATAATCGCTTCCCGCTCGCCCCACAAGGAATCGCGCGAGGCTGCGCTGGGCAAGATCTCAGGCAACAGCGCGGCGCTCAGGAAGGTCGCCGAGGATTCATCCTACCGCAGCGCGAGGATGGAAGCGGTCAGGTGCCTCTCATCCGCGCTCAAGGCGCTCGCCTCGCTCGTGATCTCGGCAAGGTATCCTGATGTCAAGGCTGCGGCTGCATCATTGCTGTCCGCGCATGTCGAGGAGCTCAATGATCCGGAAACGCTCGCTGAGATAGCCAAGATATCCCCGAACGAGGATGCGCGCTATCTCGCGGTGGGAAGGCTTTCAGGGGATCCCTGGGCCCTGCGCGGTATTATCGGAGAAGCGAAATATGCCGATGCGAAGAGCACTGCGCTCATGCTTCTTTCGGACATGGTTCCTGAGATACAGGATGCAGAGATACTCTCGGATGTGGCCATACAATCCCCTTACCAGGACTGCAGACTGGCTGCGATAGAGCGGCTGGCAGGACAGAGCACTGCGCTGCTTTCCGTGGCTTCGAAATCCAGGTTCAGGGATTCGCGGGACAAGGCGCTCCACATGCTCAAAAGCGACGTCCCGACACTCAAGAGCGTTTCGAAGCTCTCGAGGTACCAGGACACGAGGAAGAAGGCCCACGCGATGGTGGCCCGGCCTGACGTGTTCGAAGGCGAGCTCGCGAGGATACTCGGCTGATATGCTGCGGAAACGCGGCGCGCGAAACCTCTTATCCTTTTCCTTCCCTTTCTTCTTCTGGTGGAATGAATGGTCGAATGCTGTCCGGAATTCAAGCCTGAGACGTTGGACGGGAAGACGCTGGAATATTCTGACAAGCTATTTGTCAAGGAGCATTCAGTCGCGCTTTTCCACATCCCCCTCGGGATAGGGCCTGCCATGGTAAGGGCATTGGAAAAAATCAATTCAGCCGGCGCTCTCGTACCGGATGCCACCGCCCTGTTCTCGGAGAAATCCATGTGGGGGACCGACATCTACATAGAAGTGAAGAAGGATGTCCCAGGAGCCAAGATGGAGCGTATCAGCGGCACCTTCATGACCAAGGTGTTCGTGGGCGATTATAAGGACGTCCCGAAATGGATAAAGGAGATGGAAGCGTACCTGGCAGGCAAGGGCAAGACGATGAAGGATCTATACATGAACTACCGCTACTGCCCGAAATGCGCCAAGAAGTTCGGAAAGAATTACGTCGTTCTGTTCGCCAAGGTTTGAGCAGGGTCCGGCACCCGAATTATTTTAATATCAAATGGCGAAGAAGAGAACGGATGATCCAAAGCCCCGATGAGCGGACTATATATCTCCCAAGCTAGTGATCCAGCGGTCTTCGACCGCTGTCCGTCCAGAAGCTTCGCTTCTGAACGTGGGCTGCGGGGACTGGTTCTCATCACAGATCCTGGGCATCTGGATAATCATTTAATCCTTGTCCGTTATGCAACGGCATGGTGAAACCGAACCTGTTTTTCAGCCTGGTGGTATTGTTTCTCGTTTTTTCCCCGCTCGTTTTCGCACAGGATGAGGATTTCTGGGGCGAATACAAGTTCATATCCCCCGGGCACTACAAGCTGGTGAATGTCACCCATGTCGCCACCCCGAACGCAAACTCGGGCGCGAACTCGGGCGCTACATTGACATCCGATGTGGGCTCGGCCACGGGAACATCCGAGATCCACGCAGGGGGAGGATTCGACGGCACGTCCTCTGGCACCGTGAAATGGTCGGAATTCCCTTCGACGGGTAAGGAGAACGAGACATTCCCCATAACTGTGGATATGGATGCGACGATAACTGGCGAAACGATGGGCGTGGGGGTGGGGGCGACCATCGATGGCCATTCAGGGGACTGCACGACCTTCGACCCGAACCAATACGTCTCTATAATAGTGCCGATAGCGGCTGCTGAATTGCACACTTATGATAAAGGCGAAACAAAGAAATCCGAGACCATAAACTACACGTTCCCGTACTTCTACTGGCCGTGGTCCTGCATGCATGATAACAGCCAGGCCCAGTCCGGCTCAGGTTCGGATATGATGCGCAGGGAGTCCCAGGTGGCCGGAAAATATTATATCTATCTGACAGTCTCTGACTCGACCCCGGGAGGTTCGGACGTGACCACCTACACATACGAGTGGGTCCCAGGAGTCGAGAACGGCGGCGACCTCTCGGGCAGGATCACAGACGGCCATGGCGACCCGATCCCGTACGCCAACGTCTCGCTCGGGTTCCAGGGGAACACATACAGGGCGCTCACTGACGCTACAGGAAATTACAAGATAGAGAACATCCCCGGTTTTACTCCTGATGAAAATAATCCGCCGCAGGGAAGGCTCACGGCATTCCTTTCCTATTGGAGAGATGGCAAGCACTACTATGCGATCTTCGATTCGACACAGAATGACACGAACGTTTATTTGTCGAAGTTCTTCAATCTCGAAACCGAATCGGATAAACGGCAGGATATCGATTTCGATATCCCGGTTGCGCATGCAGTCAAATCGCTCCCAAAAGCGATGAGCCTTAATCATGACGTCTATTGGCTAAAGACAGACGATCCGAAGATGTCTCCTGGAAGCACATTGCTACGTTCCGAATCCATACTGCAGGATATCGACAACTTCGCTGCTATCTATTATTACAGCGCGAACGCGATCGATTTCTACCTAACGATCCTCAACGCGTCCATCGACCAGGGCATTCCGGTAGATGTCAAGGCTGGAGGCAATGACGGCACCTATTATTCGCGAAGCGGGGTATCCATCTCGATCGATGCCAAGGATATGGGATATGATTCGCCCTATCGGCCCAGGAACCGCGAATACCACGAATTCTCGCACTTTCTGATGTTCGAACAATGGAACCAGATGACCATACGTCTGGATAACGACACGAACCACGGTGGTTTCATCAATTCGAACACCGCCGATTCGTATACGGAAGGCTTCGCGGAATTCATGGCCTGCGTCATAGCTGATTATTCCAATGACCCCAATGATCCGAAACCTGCGGATGTCTATTCTATTTTCGGGAGCTTCAACGATAATTTCAAGCCGTGGAACGCGAACGGGCAGGATGAGGAACTGAGCGTCGCAAGCACCTTGTGGACCATATACAAAAAGGAGCACATACCGATACAGAAGCTTTACCCTGTCCTTGTGGAAAAGCACACCAATTTCTATGAATACACCCAGGCGCTCAAAGCCGCATTCCAAGAGAAATCCAGCGACATCGACAAGATACTCGTGGATCACGGAATTTTCCAGGATAAGTTTGTCGGAAACAAGACCTACGACGATTTCGAGCCTTACATCGATGCCAACAATAACAGTCAATACGACCAAGGGGAGTATTTCATCGATTATGGAATCACAGCAACGCATCCGAACATAACCTGGGATGGGGTCAGCCAGGTGGGGCAGGCCACCAACTACCAGAGGCCCAACCGCGGCATGGCGGTTACAATACCGAATGCTTTTGTCAAATCCCCGGCAGGCGGCACTGGGATCATGAATGTATCAGTGCACTACAACGACCCGTCGCAGGGAACCGACTATTCGTACACGAGTGAGATGAAGCAAGGCCTTGTATATGTGATGCCGCGCCCCGATGATGTGCAAGCCACGATAACGGTTGTCCCAAAAAACGGAGGCAACACGTATACGATAACGAACTCGGAGCTGTTGAAGAAATTCTACTCCACGCCGAAAAACCAGGGATACTTCGACACATTCGATTTCGGGCCTGTGCAGCCGGAACCAAAGGAGATATTCCAGGGTATCCAGCCGGCCTGGAATACCGACCGGGGAACTGATGTCGTGGATAACCGCAAAGGCCACTACCCATCATTGGACACAAGCGACCTGCTCGGAGGCTGCCAGTCGTTGTGCCCGATCAGTCTCGGTTTGCTCGTGCTGAGCGTCATCTTCTACCGTCGTCGATGATGATAGCGGATGATTTGCCCACGCCGAGCCGTCAGGCTCGGCAAGGCTCGGCAAGTGGGAAGAAAGCCCCCGGAGCAGCCAGAGGGCTTGTCTGAGAACTCCCTTTACACTACGGTGCCAAAATTCGCATCAATGATAAAATAGCCCAAAACAGCACATCTGCACGATGGCCGACCTTCCGCTGGAGTTGGGTGCATGAACAAGGTGGATATATACGACTTTCAGCGCAGGCTTGAACAAGCGATGGACAAACTCAGGAAAGATAATATAGGCACGGAAAATATTCGCGATATAGTCTCGTTCTCCAAAATCAAGCTTGCCAAGGGTGTATCGCCCGGAAGGGCTGCCAAAATAATCCATTGCCTGCGATTGTTGGCAAAACGGCTCAGAAAACCATTCAGGCTGGCTACAAAAGACGATTTGATCGCCTTAGTCGGTAATCTCGAAAGAAGCGACTATGCGGAGCATACAAAATACGACCTCAAAGTCATGCTGAAGATGTTCTACAAATGGCTCAAGGGGAATGATGAGTTTGCCCCTCCTGAGATAAGCTGGTTGAAGAAAAGCAAGAAAAACCTCGACCATAAGCTCCCGGAAGACCTTCTAAGCGAGGATGAAGTCCTTCGGATGACCGAAGCGGCGATAAACCCGCGCGATAAAACCCTGATTCTGGTTTTATACGAGACTGGTTGCCGGATTGGTGAACTCCTATCCTTACAGATGAAAAACGTCAATTTTGACCAATATGGCGCGGTTTTGAGGGTAACTGGCAAGACTGGCGATAGAAGAGTACGGATTATCAGTTCAGCGCCAGTATTAGCCTCCTGGCTCAACGCCCACCCGAGGGCAAAGGATCCCGAAGCTTGGCTATGGTTCCAATACAAAAACAACAAGAAAACCGATAAGTGCATGAGGCATGGAACGGTTTATGCGACGCTTAAGAAGATAGCTAAGAGGGCTGGAATCCAGAAGAAGGTATATCCCCACCTATTCAGGCATTCTAGGGCTACTGCCCTGGCAAACAAGCTGACGGAAGCCCAGATGAAAGAGCATTTCGGTTGGGTCCAGGGTTCTGAGATGGCAGCTACCTACGTTCATCTATCGGGCCGGGACGTGGATAACGCTTTCTTGAAAATGCATGGACTGGTTCAAGCTGAGAACGCCCAAGAAGAAAAATTAAAACTCAGGGTTTGTCAGCGCTGTAAGGAGCATAACTCACCAAGCTCGAAGTTTTGCACAAAATGCGGTTTGCCACTTGACGAGCAAACGATGGCTTATATCGAGAATCAAAGGCAGAAAAGCGATAGTATCATGAACAAGCTTATGGAAGACGAAGAGGTCAGGAATTTGCTCCTGAAGAAGATTATGGAAAAAGGCTTGGATAAGACCTTCTTCTGACGTTCTCTTTCGTTTTTACTCTCTCACATCTATCTATACGGCCAGAACGCTTGTTTCAGTGTGTTCTGGGCTTCAGAACGCTTGAAGCAGTGTGAAAGCAGTGTGCTTGTTTATTAATGCGAAATCAATGAAACACAGTGCTTTTCGTATAGCGGAAAAGCAGTGTGCAGCTCTAGTTTGGGGCATTCATTTACACAATTACTCTCGCTCTCTCATCTCAGGGGAGTGAAATGGCCAATTTCATTGTGCTAACCACGACGTGAAAGCTATCTGGGGCATTGTGCTTTTCATTGTGTTTCTTTATAAAGGCGTGAACGGCGAAACACAATGGTTTTAGGGGGCTAATTAACATTGTGCTAGTCGATTGACGTTATTCGTCTAGTTCAAAAAATAAATAAGGTCTGCGAGGTCGGCGATGTTAAATAGCCTCTAATGGTTTCAAATTATTTTGCCGCGCCATTCATTTCAACAATATCCTCGGTATGCACTGGCCTGAACCATGTTTGCGCGATGAATGTCGGAATCACGGCGCTGGCTATGACCACGGCGATAAGTACTGAGAATTGGATCTGGTCGATATACCCCGCTTGTAAACCGAAAACACTCGCAATAGTGCCGAATGTCAGGCCCGTGCTCATCAGAAGGGTCGTATACATCTCCCCTTTCGGGATGTATCTCCTGGCAAGGAAATAGACTCCGATGAATTTTGTGGCCTGCTTCACAAGGAATAGCGCGACAAACAGGCCAAAAGCCGCTGCGACCATGTCGAGAGATACCCGCATACCGCCGATAATGAAGAAGAATGGCGTGATAAGGGCGTACGCGACCGTCCTCAAACGGTTTCTCACCGCCAGCGTCTCAGGGCTTTCGGTAAAGTGCTTCGACATGGCAAGGCCGAGCACGAAAGCAGGCAATACGGCGTGGCTGTCCCCCAAGGTCGCGAAATAAATAAAACCAAGGAGGAGGACGAACAGGTACTTTATCTCCGGTTCTATGACCTTTCCTTTCAGCTTCGGATTATGGAAGATGAGGTGCGAGAATTTCATGGCAAGCCAGATGATGGCTATGGATGCGACAAGGAAAATGCCCGTATAGATGGAAGGCTTGATGAAAAGGATGCTAAGCGCAAGGGCGGTCCCTATGTCTGTAACGAATGTGGCCGCCATAATCAGCTTTCCAAGCTCTGTTTTCGTAAGGCCGGTTTCCACAAGCACGGAATAGACGACCGCCAGGGAGGTTGTTGAGAGGGCCACGCCTGCGATAAGAGAAGCATTAAGGGTCCATCCAGCCAGAAGGTAGCAATAGAGAACCGCCCCAATAAAGGGGAGGAGGAACGATGCGGCCCCGATAAGGACGCTCTCCTTGAACTTCTCCCGCATAAGATCCACATCGACCTCTGCTCCTGCGAGGAAGGTGAGCATGATACCACCAAAGCCTGCCAGATAGGTCATCCATGGCTCAGGCTGCATACCAAGATAGTTGCCTGCGATTACGCCGAGCAGTATTTCTATTATCGCAACCGAAAGACCAAGTTTCAAAGAAATGAGGCTGGCCAGAAATACCAGAATCCCTGCGATTAAAGGAACCAAGGTCGGGTCCATCAAGTTCACCGTTCCAAAGAGGACTCAAACCGATTTCAGGAATCCGTCTTTCCCCAACCTGAATTTGTGCTCGGGATTCTTGGTGCAGACGAGCATATCGTCTTTTCGGGATAACTGATAGTTCATACTAGAATTCATGCGGCATGTCGGGCATATCCATGTATATTCACCTGTCATTGGCACAACCTCCTATTACGAAAAGTAGAAGCTGTCAGCCCTCTAAGGGGCGGTTTGGCTTTTGCCAGGTGAGCTTCATCGCCAATACATGGAAATCATGCAGCAATTAATAAATTGCTATTGCTTCGAGCCATTTGCCCGCAGGAGCATCAAGGTCCCTGCCAATCCAAGCACTGCTGAAAAGGCAAAACCGGCTGCGAAGCCGAAAAACGCCCACAGAACGCCAACCACAACGCTAGATACGAAATCGCCTATGCCGTTTGCGGTGGCCAAAGCGCCGAAACCGAGGCCCCTTTTCTTTTCCTCCACCAACTCTCCGGCAACAGCTCCCTCGAGCGTGTCTTCTGCTGCAATGAATGCCCCTCCCATCGCGAACAAAATCCCGTAGAGGACCAGATTCGGAGGCGCCAAAATGAAACCGATGAAGGTGAGCACTGCAATAGCATACCCTATTGCGAGCATTTTTCTTCTTCCGAACTTATCACCCCACGCCCCGAAAGGATAGCATGCAAGCGCATATACGATGTTTCTGATTGTATAAAGGCCAACCCCTGCCGCGGTAGCCTGAACGAACCCCAACGAAGGAGTTAGAGTTATGACAGCAAATGATATCAGCAGTGTGTGGGAGAAATCGGCGATGCCGAAGACCAGTATGGCGCTCAGGAATGTTTTGAATCGGCTAGGTAAGCCCGTTAGCGAAGCTATAATCGTCCTTTTTTCCCCTGAGGGCACCGGATTCTTCTCCTTCACCAGAAGCCAGAAGGTCAGGACCGCAAGGATGCCTGGAATCAACGCAAGCCAGAAGATATCTCTTAAACCGATAGCACCCACAATGGCAAAGGCAGCCACCGGTCCCAATACCGCTCCCAGCGTATCGCCAGCCCTATGGACTCCGAAGGCTTTCCCAAGATCTTTCTCTTCCACAGATTTGGCGAGTATTGCATCGCGCGGCGGGCCCCTGGTGCCGCGTCCCATCCAGCCAAAGGCGCGCCCTAAAAGGACCATCGGCCATGAGGCCGCAACAGCGAGAATCGCGGGGAAAAGGCCCGTGGCGATGTAGCCGAGTATGGCGAATTCCTTGCGCTTGCCGAGCTTATCAGAGTAGTATCCGGAAAACAGCTTCACGAAGCTTGAGAGGCCATCGCTTGCACCTTCGATAAGGCCCAAAGCGTATGCTGGAGCGCCAAGCGTAATCAGGAATGAAGGAAGCAGGACCGTTACGGCCTCATGACCAAAGTCTGATAGAAAACTCGTTAACCCCGCACCCAATACCGTCGAGTTCAGCCATTCTTCGTTTTTCATTTGCCTTGCCTCCTTATTATCCATAAGCGTTTTATCAAGTCCCGATTCTTATTAGGCGCTCCAATTCGACTGAACGGATTTGGGGAACGCGCCCAAACCGCGGTATCCAGCATCCGAACCAAGCTCGTGTTCTATGGCGAGCAAAGCGTTGTACTTTGCCATCCGCTCAGAGCCCGAAGAGCCGCTTTTGATCTGGCTTATCCCCTCATGCATGGCAAACTGCCCGATAAAGTCATCCTCGGTTTCTCCAGAGCGGTGGGAAAGGACATTGGTTTTTCCGCTTTCTGTTGTGAGCGACATGGCCTCGATTGTCTCCGTAACGGTCCCGATCTGGTTGAGTTTGATGAGGTGCGAATTCCCCAGCCCGTCCTTTATCGCCTGCCTTATGATGGCCGGGTTTGTGCAGATGTAATCGTCCAGAACGAGCTGGACCTTTGAGCCGAGGCGTTTTGTAAGCAGCTTCCACCCTTCGGCGTCCCGTTCCCCGACGCCATCTTCTATCGAGATGATCGGGTAAAGTTCAACTTTCTCAGCCCAGAATTCAACAATCTCTTCCGGGGTCAGGTGCCTGCCCCCAAAATGGTATGTCATATCGTCCGGCGACACTGTTTCGCCTTTGAGGTCTTTTCCAAATATCTCTGAGAACGCTCCGTCGAAAGCCAGCGCGATATCCGTTCCGGGGGCATATCCGCATTTGCCGACCGCTTGGAGAACCGCTTTCGCGGTTTCGTCTATGCTGTCAAATGGATTTACGAAACCGCCCTCATCCCCCCGCCCGGTCGGATTCCCGTTCGATTTCAGGACCGATTTTAGGGCATACCATACGTTAGTCCCCATCTCCATGGCCTCACAAAAACTCTCCGCGCCGACCGGAACAACCATCGTTTCCTGTACTTCAAATCCGGTATCTGCATGCCTCCCGGCATTCAAGATGTTGAACTGAGGCACGGGCATTTTCGTGTTCGACATGGCGAAGTGTTTCCACAAACCGACTCCTTCAGCGTGCGCTTTCGCACGGGCAAAAGCGCCGGAAACCGCCAGTATCGCATTGGCGCCGAGTTTGCTTTTGTTCGGGGTTCCATCCAGCCCGATAAGAATGCGGTCAAACTCGTCCTGTCGGACTTCGTCCATGCTTAGTCCTTTGATTGCCGGGGAGATGACGCCGGTTATATTTCTTATCGCTTTCGACACGCCCTTACCCCGATACTTTCCGGGGCTGTTATCCCTCAGCTCAAGGGCTTCCTTCTCTCCGGTGGAAGCCCCAGACGGGACTTTGAACCAGACCGCATTTCCATCAGAAAGATTCATCCTGCACGCGATGGTCGGATTGTCCCGAGAATCATAAATCTGCAACGCTTCCACGGACCGCAGGCTTATCGCTTTCGTTTGTCCCATATTGTAAACCCCTTTTTGCGCTATGGTTCCCTTACGATTCCAATAATATTTTCGAGCTGGGCGATTTCCCCCCCAAGCTCAAGCACGCGCTCTTTCGTCCTTTTGCTTCCGGCGGTTTTTATTTTCAGGGCCCGCTCGTTGGCCTCGCGGATTCCGGCAACGGCCGCATCGATTTTCTCATCAAGCGTCCATTTGAAATCAAGCGCGCTTTTCTGCATCCGCTCAAGGAAATCCCCCCTCATCCTCCCGGAGTTCCTGTCAAGGTCCTCTGCCACTCCAGCCCGAATTCTCGAAAAAATCCTTTTCCTGAATAGATTGTGCGGAAGGAGCAGTTCAACTCCGGAGAGTGTCATGCCTGAGAGGGTGGAGACGTCATCCACCCTGCTCAGCTTGAAATAGAACCTGCTCTCGAGCGTAAGTCTTTCGTCTGTCCTCACGTTCTCTATTTTCACCTCGAACAGGTCAGAAGCGAGCTTTTCGATTTTATCTATCGTGCTGTCGACCGTCGCAGAGTACTTTCCTATTTTCTCCGAAAACAGTTTTGAGACTTTGGCCTCCTCATCATTGCGCCAGTGCTCGAGGACGTGCAGTATCGCTTCCAGCCGGTAATCGTCAACAGCTGTGGCAAATTTGTTATTGGCTGAAGCCGGAAGGGAATCTGCATAGCCGGATATTTTTTCAACCAATTCCGGAGCGCTCCTGCGCTTCAATTCTGATAAGTCCGCATCTATCGCATCAAGGATTTTCTTCTGCTCGACATTGAGCAGGTCGGCGGAATAATCCTTATGGGAGAGTATGCCCTCCAGCTCCTTTTCGAATCTATCAGAGCGCGCCTCAAGCTCTTTTTGGGAGATTTCAAGCGCGCTTTTTTCTATGAGCCTGTGATTGATGAGCCCCTGCGCGATGGCCTTGATTTTTGAGCCGGAAGATCGGATAACGAAGTTCCCCTTTTCCGACACAACGAACCGCTCCACTTCGGCTTCCAGGCCAAGGAGCCCGCTTCTTTCAAGCCCTTTCATGTCATTTTTGGCCTTTGCCTCCAGGGCGCGCTTTGCGGACAACGGCAGGATGGGGGTATCGGCGTAGGCGTTGCCGGTTTTCTGCAATATTACGCTCTTGCTGAAATCAAGCAGTTCCTTTACGTCTTTGGTTTCAAGGTAATCCGTCTTGTTAAGGGCAAAGAAGAATTTTGAGGCATATTTCACGCTTTCTTCGAGAAATTTGCATTCGGCATCGCTTATCGGAGGGTCTGCAGATATTACGAATAACGCCGCATCCACCTCTGGAAGGAACTGGTATGCGATATCGGTGTTGTGATGATATACCGAACCTATTCCCGGGGTATCAACAAGGGTTATCCCCCTTGAAAGAAAGTCGGACGGAAGGCTTATCTCGACCCTTTCCACCTTTTTGATGTTCTTCGGATTGCCTTTTTCAGTGACGTAATCAGCCAGTGCATTTTTGCCGGTCAGAACTACATCCCTGTTTTGGTATACCACCCGGACCGAAGTGGTACTGGAATGTGTTATTACAGTTATTACAGACGTGAGGGGCAATACGGCCGTTGGAAGCAGGGATTCGCCAAGGATGGCGTTTACAAGGGTGCTCTTACCTCTCTTGAACTGCCCAAGAACCGCCATTGTAAAAGAATCGGTTTCCAGGCCATGTGCCACCCTCTCAAGCTTATCCTTGGCACTGCCATCAAGCTTCTGCATCCTTCTGATGGCTTCGAGCAAAGCGGATTTCCTTGATTCATAGCCCCTGTTCTTTTTCAATATGATCACCAAGCAGCGAAAGCGCTTTCAGCGCGTAATAGCTGTTGCAGAGGGTTGATATCCCAAGGTACGGCGAGCGCCTGAACCCCCCATCATCATTCTGAAGATTAACGATATATTTCCGGTGCTTCTCCTTGCCGGCGACCTTGGAATTGAGCAGCCTCAGCGCTCCTATGGCAAAATATGTCGTTTCTATGAAAGCCGGAACGCTTCCAGGAACGCTCGAGTAGCCGCCCTCTTCCGTTCCACAGCCAGTTATGAATATTGCCGTATCTCCAAGCTTCTCCATGCTATGGCCGCCACACCTCAACGTCGTAAGGGCATGGTAGGTGGCAGTCACGTCCGGTCCTTTAATCCCGAAACCGCCATCTCTTTTGAATTGGAGAAGCCATGAAACATCTTCCACGAAGCCGATGTCAAGCAGAGATAGTGTCTTTGAGGCGCAATAAACAAGCTTGAACGGCGATTCGCTGGTGTCATAATCAGCCGAGAAGAACTCGTCCCCGATCTGCTCGCTGAATATCCTGAACTCGCGCAGTATGCCGCGAAGCTGCCCGACAAACTCCATCCTTCTTGGTTTTTCGCCCAAAAGCAGAAGGGATTTTACTGCGTAAAATGCGACCCCCGGGGAATCGTAACAGCCATCCTCGCGCTGTGCATCCTGTAGATACCTGATTGTCTGGCTTTTTGCAGGGATTTCCTCCTTCAGCATAGAAAGCACGGCGAGGGCATAATACGTTTCTGATATGCTGGAAGGGAACTCGACTCCGAAGAGAGGATAGGAAAACGAATATCCGCCGTCTGAATTCCGGCGCGAGGCCGCAAAGGAGGCCAGTTTTTTCTTGTCGATATGCTCTCTTGTCATAACACCACGGATATCGCATGGAATCATAGGGACTGGAAAAATATCACAATAAATAAGTATGTCAGAACAGCCAGAGCCAAGGCCAAGAAGATGGCGCTCCTGGCGCTGAGCATTATCCTTTTCCTTTCTTCCATTTTTGGGTAATGGAGGTACGTTTCAATAAATACCATAACCCCTAAAATCGGGAGGAAAACAAGAGCGAATGGGAGCACGATGTTAGGGTCGATATTCACGTTCGGCACCCCCTGCACTGCCGTTTAGCCTTCACGCGGCAATTCCCGAAATGCGCCTGCAGGTTTCTCGCAGCGGCGTTTTTTATAGACGGATAAATCGTTTCATACTTCTCTGAAAGGCCGATTATCCCATCCCATGCCTCTTCGAGCCTGTTTTTCTCTATATATCCCTGCACCATAACCAGGTCAGCTTTGAAATCGAGCAAATCCCTCTGGATTCCTTCAAATTCGGGTAATCTGCCGGCGAACGAATCGCATTTCAATTGCAGCATCTCCACCATGCCGGCCGATTTCGTGAGAAGGCCGAAATAGACGAACCGCAGGCTCCTGAAATTCTTTGCTCTCCGGCTGAGGTCTCCCTTCTCCTGGTTCAGGCATACCCTCCTTTGGATGTCCAGTATTTCCCTAAGGCCGTGGCAGACCATCAAAATATGCAGGAATGAGTCTGCTTCAGGCTGGATGGGGGTAGGGCATCTCGCGTTCATTTGTTTCCCTTGGACGATACAAGGAAGCCCTCCCGGTCAACAACGAATCGATGTTCCTGATTCACCCTGCAAATCAGGTCGTTTCCGGCAGCGGCCTTTACTAATAGGCAGTCCATCCCCTTCTCCATCCGACATTGCGGGCAACTATACGGCATAATCTCACCAGTCTTATACAATTAGAAGCTATCAGCCCGCGAGGGCGGTTTAGCGTTGTGCTAGGTGAGCTTCATCGCCAAGACTATTATTCTGAATAAACTTTTAAGAATACATTGTTTTGAAGATGCCGGGATTTGTAACACGTAATCCAGTAAAAGGCATTCCTGACGGGGAAGCCCCTCGTCAATCCCCTAACCTTCCCCAGACCAAGGTTTAAATAGAACTTTGCTCTGAGGCCCCCTCAGCGGAAGGCCGATTCGGCTTTCGTGCAAGGTGCGTCCTCAGATAAAAGTATGAAGCCCCCGGAGGGATTTGAACCCCCGGCCTCCTCCTTGCTCGCTCCCATGAAGGGAGGTTCAAAAGGAACCGTAGGTTCCTTTTACGAGAGAGGCGCTCTACCAACTGAGCTACGGAGGCATACGGAGTTATCCGTTGCCGGTTTCCTGTTGCCTGAAACTGCGGTCGCCGGGATTATCAGAGCCTTCTCTTAGTTTGCCCTCATGGCTTTTCCCGAGGCTTTTGCCACGAGTTTGACCTAAGCCAAAAGGCTCATTTGAACCCGGGTTATGGGGTTGGAAACCCCAAGTCCTGACCAGGCTAGACTACAACCGCGCGGATTATGATGTTTGTTCTTGGTTTGTTTTTTTAAATTCACAGCCTGCAGCGCAACTCAGCATGGAATGGCGAGAATCCCCATCGTGCATACAACCTCGCGGCATCGGGATTGCGGGCATGGTACATGATGGAGGCGTACGAAATCTTCTTCTTGCGGAACCAGGCGAACACCTCTTTGTGGAAGGAGGTCCCTATTCCCCTGCTCCTGTAGGGTTTCGTGACACAGAGATCGCTCATATACCCGAGCCGCTTGATTCTGTAGACTGGTACGTTCTTCTTGATGAAACTCAGCGAATAGCCGACAATCCTGGAATCCGATTCTGCCACGATGACGAGGCTGTTTCTGCTCCGGATGTGCTTGCGTATCCATGCGCGCCATACCCGCTCCGCATCCGGTGCGGTCCTATGCATCTCGTATCCAGCCGTGCCTTTACGGCAAAGCCTGAGGTGATGGAGCATCAACTCTTTCCAGAGAAGCGCCAGCTGGCCGACGTCCTGCACCTTCGCCTTCCTTATCTTCATTTGAACCCGCTCGCGAGGTCTGTCAGGAACGCCTTCGGGTCTGTCGCGTTCACGAACGCGCTCGCGAGCAGCACGCCTTCGGCCCCGAGTTCCAGCGCCTTCTTCACGTCCCCTTTGTCGCTCACGCCCGCCCCGCAGAGCACGGTTATCTTCGAATTTACGTCCTTCACCACCTTCACCGAGTCCACGACCACACCGGGTTTGGATTTCGACACGCTCACGCCCTTGCCTATCAGTTCCGGAGGCTCGACCGCTATGAAGCTCGGGGCGAACAAAGCGAGCTCTGCGCATTCCCTGGTGCTCGCTGCGCAGACCAGGCTCTCGAGCCCGTTCGAATGCAGGCTTTCGATCGTCTTTTTTATCAGCTCGTGCGGTATCCTCTTCTCGGAGTGGTTCACGAGCGAGCCCCGCACGCCTATCTCTTTGAGCAGCGCCGCTGGTATCGAGCCTGTGAACGCGCCCGGCGCCTGCGGGTCGGCGTGCTGGGCGAAGACGCCTGAGAACCTCTCTGCGGCAGGCCGCAGGAACGGCGCTGGCGGGCAGACGATTATCCTCAAACCCGTCTCGGCCACGACCTCGCTCGCGATGTCCGTTAAGAAAAGCGATTTCCTTATCGTTGCCTCGTATGTCTTGAGATTCAGGACTATCATGATGCTATTAGGGCATAAATAGCATTTAATTGGTTTCTGACACACATTAACAATGCGAATCCCCGATTCATTTTCACGCCGACGTCGCTTAACCCGGTAGAGCGACGGTCTCGAAGAGCCCTTTTCGGGTTGCCTAAAAGGGCGTCACCCCAAAATGGATTTCGAGCGAACCGTTCCTTCACAGGATTGCAGGTTCAAATCCCGCCGTCGGCGAAATTTTTTTCAAAAATTTCGACGTGCAAAAAACCTTGGTTTTTCGCACTCGGCGTTTTTTTCACCCGCGCGAGCCCCTAGGCTCGCGGTGAAAAACGTAAAAAATGAAAAAGCCAACGTGGGTGCGTCAAGTGAGAATCTGGGACATAGCGCCGAAGCGCCTTTGCCGGAACCATGTGCTCGCCGAGCACCGCGAGCTCCATGCCATATGGTTCATCCTGACGAAAGGGCAGAAGGGGTATTCGCGCCATCCCGAGACCCTCAGGTGGAAAGGGAGGCTCAAGGCGCTTTACCTGCGCCACGGGGAGCTCGTGGAAGAATTCAAATCGCGGGGTTATCGTCATCCCAGCCCTTTGGATAAGCGCCTTGCAACCGGGGAATCTGTCCAGTCGGTTTTCGTCAACCGGCCAGCCGAACAGGTTCTGCTTCTGAAAAGGAAAAACTGCGGCTGCGATTGGCGACGGATGGCATTGATTTAAAACCCTAACTGGACAGTGTTAACCTGCATAATTCTACTTACAAATGGTGATGTTAATGGGTATCAGACCAGGAAGAAGCATCAGGGATCCGGACAAGGTGGCGTGGACACGATTCTCAAGGAGCAAGCCGAAGAAGTCGTTCATAAAATCCATGCCGCACGCCGACCTGCACCAGTTCCGCATGGGCGTGATGAAGCCGGATTACGACTGCATCGTGGCGCTGCGCTGCGACAAGGCCGTCATACTCCGCGACAACGCCATAGAGAGCGCGAGGCAGACCTCGAACAAATACCTGGAGAAAACCCTCGCCGGAGCCTACTACTTCATGGTGATGGTCTATCCGCACCACATCGTCCGGGAGAACAAGATGATCGCCGGCGCAGGAGCAGACCGTCTGCAGAAAGGCATGCGCCAGGCCTTCGGAAGGCCGATGGACCGAGCAGCGAGGCTCGGGGTCGGGACCGACCTTTTCACAGTGCATTCCTACAAGGCGAACGTCGAGCACCTCAAGAAGTCGCTTGACAAGGCCACCAGGAAGATCTCCGGCACCTACTCCATCGTGGTCATCGACAAATCGAAGCCTTCAGTGGCTTCATGACCTTTTTTCTCTCTTTGAAATCTGATTATCGCTATTTGTGTCAGGTTGTGGTCATATCTTTATAAATCTATTCATCCATAATAACTGCGGGAGAGGTGAGTGCATTGTCTCACGATAAAGTCACTGTTGATGAACCGCTGATAAGCACTGATGTGGATAACCTGATCAGGACCATCGCAGAGAGGAAGAAAGTCGCGCTGAGCGACCTGCGCGACATCTGCAAGATAGACAAGAGGACCATGGACAAATGGATCGCGGTCCTCGAGGACGAGGGATACGTCTCCGTGGAATACGGCCTCAGGGGAACCTATGTCCACTGGAAGCTGGATGCTGGAGTCAAGCAGCCTGTCGCTGCTGAAGAGGAGATAAAGCCCGAGCCGATCGAGGAGATCGATTCCGCTGATAGTGGAGACGTCCACGTGGAATTCAGGGAAAGCGCTCCGATGGAGGAACCGGAAGAGTCGCAGAAGGAAACTGCAGAATCCGAATCGGGAGATGATTCCGAACCAGAGGAGCTTCTCAGCCAGTATCTGGCCAAGAAGTTCAGGGGCGAGGACCATGACAACATAAAATCCAAGATACTCACCAACCTCGAGGACGAGAAGAGCGGGGCTGGAGCGGTTGAAAGCAGGGAGGACGAAAAAACCGGACCCGAAACGACCGAGGATCTTTCCGAGGAAGAGGCGCCTGTCCTGAGGCCGGGAGCTCCGAAAAAGCCGATGCCTACCCAGAAGATGGCTGCCGCAGACATGCGCGAGGTCATAAGCACCTACATGCAGGAGATCGGCAGGGAGAAGGCCAAGATCGAATCCCTCAAGAAGGAGAGGGAGGCGCTCTATCGCGACAAGGTCGCTGTCATAGAGGGCAAGATGCAGGCCGACATCGTGGTGCTCACCGAGAAGATACTCGAGAAGCAGTCCAAGGTCGCGGAGATCAAGGAAAGCGTCCTTGAGCTTCCGGACAAGGTGGACGAGCTCGACAAGCTCCAGAAGCAGATGGATGCGCTCAAATCCGAGGGCCGCGAGGCGCTCGAGAGGACGAAGAAGAAGGCAGAGCAGTACATAAGCTCGGTCGAATCGTCCAAGGAGGACATCGAGGAGAAGGTCTCGGATGTCAAGGAATCGCTGGACGAGCAGTCCGCGAGGCTCAAATCGTTCGAGGTACTCGGCGCTTCGCTGGATGCGAAGGCCGGCAAGGTCAAGGATGCGCTCGAATCAGTGAAAAGCCAGGTCGAGGACCTCGGCAACGCCATGGATGCGCTGTCATCCGACCTCGAGAGCGTGGAAGAGGCGAAATCCGAGATAGCTTCCATGACCGAGAGCGTCAAGGGGAAAGTCGCATCGCACGGTGCAGAACTCGTCTCGCTCGAGGAGGAGCTCGCAGGCGTCGAGCGCGTCGAGCGCTGGATACAGGAATACGTCAACGATTATTCAAGGAAGATAGAGGAGATCGAGCGCTACGTGGCCCGCAGCGAGGGCGAGCTCGAGGAGCTCAGGGAAGCGGCAGAGGCCCTCTACATGAAGAAATACATAGGCGAGCTCGAGAACATGTCTGATTCATACGAGAGCGAGCTCTCGGATGCGGTTTCCAAGGACAAGGACATCGAGCAGAAGATATCCGAGTCCCGCTCGAGGATAAACGACCTTGCGCAGGAAAGCCAGCAGATGATAAGGAAGCTCCGCGGCGAGGTCCCGGCTACTGATTACGACAGCCTCGTCACGAGGGTGAAGGAGAAGACCGCGAAGGTCTCCCGCGTTATAGACGAGAAGCGGCAGGAACGGGCGAAGCTCTCCGAGGACTCCGGAAGGACGAGGAAGAGCGTGAAGCCGTTCAGGAAGGTCGTCCCGAGGAAAGTCGCGCAGAGGAAGGTCCGCAAGGCCAGCAAGGTCGCTGTGAAGAGAAGGAGGAAGTGACATGAGCCTGCTTGAACGTGCTGCACGCAGCTCCTTAGATTTAAAAGACGTGAAACTGGCTGCCTTCACTGGCAAAGCCCGTCCTGATCAACGCCCTAAACTGCAAGAGATGTGCGTGGCAGGTAGGGACGCGGAGAAGATTGTGACAGTGTTGAGCGGAGGCAACGGCTATATGCTTGCCCACCGCGGCGAGGAGTCTGTCAATACGGACGGAAAGAGGCACAAACTCGAAACGTGCGACATCCACAGGGAGGGGAGTTTCGAGCTCATCGGACAGGCCGAAATCCTCAAGAGTGCGGACGACAAGCCCGTCATGCTCGCGTTCGAGATAGCGGCCACTGAGATTCTGGTTGTCTCCAGGATCGCACGGGCCATCTAGTTTACATAGGGATGAAATGAAGCAAAAAACGATTGAACACGTATCCGGGAAGGTTGAGGAGTTCGCAAAAGCCGCAGTTTTGGCTGCAGGTCTTGCCTTGGCATCGTGCGCTTCACGGCAGGATCCCACTCCAAAGGATATGTCTTGGGTATCCAATGTATACAAGGTATACGATGTGACTGATCACTCCTCTTACAGAAGAGGCCAGGTTGGCGATTCCTGCACTGCTTCACCAGACAAATACGAGAAGATTGACGTTCTCGGAATCAGCCTGACGACAGTAAAGCGCAGGACCTTGCTCTGCCCGGACGACCTGGTGTTCAGCATAGATTTCGGTCTTGTTGGTAGCGGGCATCAAGAGGTAAGGGTTTCGCAGATTGATGAGAACGGCGTCGTACTCACCAACAATGGCGCGGCGTTTGCTGTCGAACCTTCCACCACGCTACGCATAAAATACGGAGACAAATTCGTCATCCCGTTGTTCAGCACCGCCATACTGGTCGAGAAAGGCCCGCGGGATGGAGAGGTGTTCGTCCAGGTCGTGTCGGGTGCTGGCGGGAAAAAAGCTGCATAATTTTCGGTCCTATCACAGCTTCATCTGGTCTTTTTTCTCCTTCCTGCTCCTGGCATCATCCACTATCGCGAGCCAGGAATCCCCGATCTTCATGAAGTAGTTCCCGAACGTCTTGGAAAGCGAGATGCGCATGGGCCTGAATTTCCTCTTGCTTTCTATCGCCACGATTGTGTCTCTTTCGACCTTCACCATGCCCACGCGCTTGAGCCGCGGAAGCACCCGGTTGTAGAACGTAGCCTTGGAGATGCCGTTCGTTTTCACGTACGATGCGATGTCCTCCCCGTTTACTTCCGTCTTCTCAGCCAGGAGCTTCAGGAAGCCCAGGGCCACCTCGTAGTATTTGGGCTGGTATTTTTTCGAGAATATGAAATTCGCAACTTCTTCGACGTTCCAGCTGTTGCGCGTGATGTTCTCGTTCCTGTCCTGGAACGAGCGGAGCTCGTCGCTATCATGCCGTGGGAGGTAGACTGATTCTTCAGAGGGGACTCCGCGGGACGAGATCTGCTTTCCCGCTCCCTTGTCGTTCTTGTCGGTTTCGAGGTTTCCGGTTTCCGGGTTGTCCATGCATCGGAATAATCAGACAATGAATAAAAAGGTTTACCGTAGCGGTATTCACTCGCCGAAAATCGAGCCAAGTCCTGTCTCAGCGCTTTCCTCCTCTGCCTGTATCTTCCCCACGATCCGCTTCTCGACATCGTGCTTGCAGCGCTCGGCAATCCCTTTGAGCCGCTCATCAGCCTTCTTCAGCAGGTCGTCGGATGCCTTCACGTAGATGTAGAGCTTGCCCCTGTCCTCCTCGAGGAACTGGCCGTCCTTCACCTTGTAGCCCATCCTGGCGAAACTGTCGTCAGCGTACGGGTCTGTCTCGAGGATCTTCGTGATGTCCGCCTTCTTCTTCGCATCGCATTCGTATACACGGTAGGTCATTCGCTCTCCTCGCGTTCGGTCTTGCTCCCTCCTTCCAGCATGGCTATCATCGCGGTGTAGGTGACAGGATAGAGGAAGAAGATCGAGAATAGCTGCAGGAACGGTATGAAATTAAGCACCCAGGTGATCGCGAAGACGCTGTAGAGCGCCACGAAATATATGTGCTTCCTCTTCAGGAGGTTGAACGCCCTCTTGAAGGAGCCCAGGAGGTCCATCTCGAGCGCTCCGTTGTAGACCGACACCGGGGTGAACACCATGTGGACGAGGAATGTCACGAAAAGCACGTATGCGAGGGTGAGGAGGTCCATGAAGTCTATGCCTTTGAGGGCGAAGACATAGAGCGCGAGCGCCGGCCCGCACAGCACGAGCCATACGAGGTCGCGGGCGAGCATCACAGCGAACATGCCTGGCGCGTGGTCGAGCGCGTAGGCGAAGAACGAGGTCATGTTCGTCTTCTCTTTCCAGAAAGCCGCGCGGTACGCCCTCGAGAGCGCGGCGTTGAGTCCGTTCGCGAGCACCATGAATATGAGGATCATCATGCCGAACAGAAGCATCGTGGGTATTGACTGCGGATTCACCGGCTGGTTGAATATGGACATGGCGACGAAGTATGCGATGGCGATGGCGCACACCGCGAAAATGAACACCAGGCACAGGAATATGTAGAGAAGGGAACCCCATGCGAACGGGAACGGGTTTTTGGAAAATGCGTTGAACGCTCTCTTGAGGCTGTCTATCAATCGGCTCACCTTCTATTAGTCTAACAAAGAAAATTATATAAACTAAGTCCCCGCTTCTCTATTCGAGGTTTTCCAATGGCAGAAATCCCGCGCTGCATGAGCACCCAGCACCCTGACAATGTCGCAACGCCCTTCTTCTCGGATTCTGATGTCATAGCCGGGGAAGCCGAGGTGAAGGAAGCGTACTTCGTGTTCTCCCAACTCGGCTGCACCGAGCAGATGTGGGATTCCGAAGGGAAGGACGTGGACAACCTGGTCGTGGAGAAGCTCTTCTCCAGGTACACGGATTTCTTCACGAAAAATATCCTCGGGAAGGATTTCAGGCTCACCTACCGCGTGCCCAACCCCTCGGTCGAGAAAGGCAAGGGCAAGATACTCCTGGAGACGCTGCACAGCATCCCGCGCGCGTTCGATGCAGCCAGGGCGATCGGCTACGATTCCCCGCCCATATTCGAGGTGATACTGCCGATGACCACCTCGCATCTGGAGCTCGAGCGGGTGCGCAACTATTACGAGAAGGTCATCATAGGCCAGAACGGCATAAGGCTCGGCAAGGAAGGCATCTCGGTCAGGGAATGGGTCGGCGATTTCGAGCCCGAGCGCATCAACGTCATCCCGCTTTTCGAGGACATGGGGTCCATATCCGGCTGCGACAGGATAGTATCCGCATACCTCAAGGGCAAGAAGCAGGACTATCAGCGCGTCTTCATCGCGCGCTCCGACCCCGCGCTCAACTACGGGGCTGCGAGCGCTGTCCTGCTCGCCAAGCTCGCGCTCTTCAAACTCAATTCCGTCGAGGAGAAGACCGGGATCGAGATCCTCCCCATACTCGGCGTGGGCAGCGTGCCGTTCCGCGGCAACCTCACCCCGCTGAATGTGAACAACTGCGGCGAGGAATACCCCAGCGTCCAGACATTCACGATCCAGTCATCCTTCAAGTACGACCATCCATTCCGGGACGCGGCGAACGCCGTGGACATGATAAACCACATGCACCGCAGGCAGCCGCTCCCTGTGGACGAGCAGCGCGTGATGCGCCTCATGAAACATATAACCAGCGAATACCAGGCGCAGCTCGCGCAGATGGCAGACATGGTGAACGCCATGTCTGTTTTCGTGCCAGGAAGGCGGGCGAGAAAGCTGCATGTAGGGCTTTTCGGATACTCGCGCTCGCTAAAGGGCATAAAGCTCCCCAGGGCGATCAAGTTCTGCGCAGCCTTCTACTCGCTCGGCATCCCGCCTGAGCTGCTCGGCCTCTCAGGGCTTTCAGACAAGGAATTCGACGAGCTCCACGAGCACTACACGAAGATAGACGAGGACCTCGCGGATGCGGCCAGATACCTCAACCGCTCGAACCTCTCGCGCATGCCCAAGATCGTGCGGGACGGAGTCCTCAGGGTGATAGACAGGATCGAATACGAGGAGGACGAGGAATACTGCGAGATAACATCCGCCATCCTGGACAATTACCTGGCAGGCAGGCACACGCCCATCCCAGAGGCTGTCAAGGCCGCTGCATGGAAACGGGGATTCTTGGGTTGAAGTTGTTTCCGGGTGCGGATAGACGGGAAGTGAGATGCAACTAAAGTACCTTCGATATCATGTCGAAGCAGAACCTCTTGTATTGGCCGAAAAGATCCGTGAGCTTAGACACCGCCTCGCTATTGTTCTCCCCTGCCATCGTATCCCCTTCCATTGATTAGTGATAATCGATTACTGCAGCATCCCCTTTTCTATCCTTCGAAATTTTCAACGCCGCCGATCGGCGGATGATATCTTTTTTCTTATCTTCTCATCCACCTCGCTCGGCCCGCTCGCGCTTCCGAGTATCTTGTCCAACTCGGATTCGCTTAGCAGTTTCTTCGCCAGCACCATCTCCCTGAGCGTCTTGCCCTTTGCGAGCGCCTCGCGCACCAGCACCGAAACCTCCGTGTAGCCAAGATACGGGGTGAGCGCGGTCGCATAGCCCAGCGAGCGCTCGAGATTCTCCCGCGCCCTCGCCTCGTCCACTTCCATGCCCTCTATGCAAGACCGGAACATTCGCGAGCAGTTGGCTAGCATGTCCTGGCTCTGCAATATGTTGTAGGCGATCAGCGGGGTCGCGAAATTCAGTTCGAGCTGCCCTGACTGCGCAGCGAGCGATATTGCGGTGTCGCTTGCCATCACCTGCCAGCACACCATGTCCACTGCCTCTGGTATTGAGGGGTTTATCTTGCCAGGCATTATGGATGAGCCTGGTTCGACTTCAGGAATGACGAGTTCGGCGATCCCTGCTTTCGGACCTGAAACCAGCAGGTGCAGGTCGTTCGCGATCCTCACCATGGTTGTGGCATATCTCCTGAGCGCTGCGGAAAAAGTGATGAAATCATTCATGTCCTGTGTCATCTCGACCTGGTCTTTGGCAGCCCGGACAGCGAGCCGGCCCTCCTCAGAAATCGAGCGTACGACAGCATCCCGGAATGTAGGATGCGCGGTGATTCCGCTTCCTGTGGCAGTGCCTCCTATGCCGAGCTCTCCGATACAATGCGATGCCCTTTCGATCTCATCACAGTCTTTCTCTATGGCGCGCGCCCATGCAAGGAATGTCTGGCCATAAGTCATGGGGACCGCGTCCTGAAGGTGTGTCCTGCCTATCTTCACCGCATTCTTGTACCTCGCGGCTTTTTTCTCAAGCGCTTTCCTGAGCATGGTTGCCTCAGAGAGCAGCGCAGGCTTGAGCTTAAGCGCGGCGATGCGTATCGCGCTCGGCACCACGTCGTTCGAGCTCTGCGACATGTTCACGTGGTTGTTCGGGTGGACGAGCCTGTACTGCCCCTTCTTCCCGCCAAGGATCTCCTCCGCGCGGTTGGCTATCACCTCGTTCACGTTCATGTGCAGGGGCGTGCCTGCGCCTGCCTGGAACGCATCGAGTATGAACTCCCCGTCGAATTTCCCCTGGATGACCTCGTCCGCGGCCTGCATGATCGCCTTCGCGATTCCCTGGTCCAGCCTTCCCAAAGCGCAGTTAGTTTTGGCAGCGCATCTCTTTATCAGCGCCACGCTCCTGATGAGTTCTGGATGGACCTTCATTCCGCTCAGCCGGAATTTCCCATCAGCCCTCGCGGTGAACGAACCGTAATACGCATCGTCCGGAACCTGGACCTTCCCTATGAAATCTTCCTCTGTCCTCATTGCATCACTTCTTCGTATCTACTTGCGCAGGATGAGCGGTATCAGGATCAAGCCTATCAGGAACCCAGGAGCGCAGGGCGATGGAGAAGGCTGGCCGCCGCTGGGTTTCGGCTGCGTGTTGTTTGCAGTATTAGTATTATTCGCGGCGTTGTCTGTAGTGTTATCCATGGGCGGGGCATTGTCCTGTCCGTCCGTCGCGGTCTTGTTTGCCGCGTTTATCGTATTGTTTGGTTGGGGCGGCCGGGTGGCATTGGCATGCTGGGAAGCGTTCCCGTCCGAGGGCTGCGCATCGAAGCATTTCTTGTATGTGAACTCTATCTCCCTGCTCTGGAAGCCGGGCTTATCAGTGCGGATTATGAAAAGCGCGGTGAGGAAGTTCATCTTCCCGGTCACCGCCATGGCGCTGACACCATCCTGGCCGGTCTTGCCGGTCGAGATGGCCTGGTATCCGTAGTTCGTGTAGAACAGGTATGTCGAGGCATCGGGCAAGGGTTCTCCGGTTTCGTTCGATCTGACCTCTGCTCCCAGCGCATTGGTGTCACAGTCTATTGTCAATCCGACATCCATGGCAGGGAGGTTGTCATTGCCCGTGTCCTGGACCGCAAGATAATTCGGCCTGACGGAGAGCGCCATCGCAAGGCCTATCCCCAGGAGCGCCAGCAGGATGTGTTTGATCGTCATGTTTCCGCCTCATTTCGTGCATCTGCCCTCGTTGCATACATATCCCATCGGACAGGTGAACTGGAAGCTTTTGACATTGTTGTCTTCGCAGAAATATTCAGCCCCGCCTTCGCTGTCCGTGCAGCTGTCCTCGTATGAGTCCGGCCCTTTGTTGACCATCCCCTTGCGGAATATGTCGTTCCCTCCGTCCGTATCGCTGCATACAGGCCTTTTGCACGCGTCCTGCGCGCACACGAGGTCCTCGGGGCACGTGACAAGCTCGCTCGTGTACGTGTCTCCTGTGCAATAGTACTCCTTGAGCGTCTTGGCGTCTATGCACTTGTCCATATACTCGGCGTTCGTGAGCCCGACCTGTATCGTCAACGTCCCGGCAGTGTATATGTCATTGCCCGCATCCGTCTCCCTGCATTCAGAGCTCGGTTTCATGCATCTGCCTGCCTCGCACCTGTAGCCGGACGGGCATTCGTGGAGCGATGAGACGGCCGTGTCTCCAGCGCACTCGTATTCCTTGACTATCTTCGCGTCATTGCACGTATCCTCGTAGATGCCTGCTGCGGTGGTCACAGAGCCTTTCTTGTAGATGTCAGCCCCGTCGTTGTCCTGGCAGCCGGTGGCAGCGCTTTTCACGCATGCACCGTCGCCGCAGGAGAACCCCTGCGCGCAGGCCATGGTGATGTTCCTGAGCTGGTTCCCCTCGCAGTAATATTCGGTTATCTCGGTCGGATTCCTGCACGTGTCGGTCTGTACCGTGTTTCCCTGCCTTGCAGTCCCTTTATGGTAGATGTCCTGCCCTGAATCCGTATCCGTGCATCCTGGTGCTGGTGCGGTCGCACATTCGCCTTCAGCCGAGACAGCCGCGCCTGCGCATCCGGCCAGGCACCCGCTGCCATAGGTCATGCCATCGCTGCCGCATACAGGCTGCGACGCATTGCCGCATCTCTCCGCGCAATTCACGATCGGGATCAGCTGCGGCGTCTGGTTCTGTATCCCGCCTATGTTGACGCATCCCAGGAAAAGCGCCATCAGGAGAATAAGGACATACGCTTTCATGCAAGGTTTATCCCTTGAACAGTTTATAACGTCTCCATTTTTTCCTGCGGCGTGTGTATGCGAGCGCCATCGCAAAGTCGGTGAGTTGTGCTTGTCGGGTACGGGCGAATCACTATCGACTTTGCGAGTATTTTTCGAATGAGCGCATACTGTGTGCTTTCACACGGTTCCGAGCGAAGCGATGTCCGTGAGGGCGGATAGTCGAACCAGCGGGTTTGAGAGGGCGCTCTTCGAAAAATATGATGCAGGAGAGGGCAGCGATGAACGCCGCAGCAGGGCATACCCGGGACGTTATCTTGAAGTTTAAGCCGGGGATCGATATCTGGCCTCCGTTTTCCGTGGCATTGCTGCCTCCAGCCGAGCTGTTGTTCTGCGCATTACCCTGTCCGCCGCTGCCATTGTTAGTCTGGTTTTGCGTTGGGGGTTTCGGGGTGGTATTATTCTTCGGAGGGGTTGTAGGCGTGGTGTTCTGGGGCTTTGGCGCAGGCGGGGTGGTATTCTGTTTCTGAGACGAGGCGAAGCAGGGCGAGAGGTCGAAATGGATCTCCTTGTTCCTGTACCTGTATTTCTCCATGACCAGGGTGAAAAGGCCGCGCATGAGCTGGACGTTTCCCGGGAGCTTGTGGAGCGCGACGCCCTCCTGGTCCGTCTCAGCGGTGGACATCAGCTGGGAGGAGAACTCGACATAATTCAGGTAGGTGTGCACATCGCGCAGCGGCTTCCCAGTCTCGTTCATCACGGTCACGCTCACGGTGGCGGCAGTGCAGTCCGCGCTGAGCGAGTAGATGAATTCGTTGAGCGAGATGTCTCCCAGGTCCTTCTGCTCGTATACCTTGGGCCCGACCACGACGGCATGCGCTGCCAGGGCGAGAGCGAGAAGGAAAAGGAAGAACAGGATAGTCCGGCGGCCCATCTCAACCCTTCACGAGAGCGAGGCGCGCGAGGAGCGCTTCCATCTGTATGCGGTCGTTCGCTCCCTGCACCAGCCTGAAGTTGCACTCGCCGACGGCCTCGACCATGGCTATCCGCTGCCGCTCCGGTATCTCGAGCTTCGGGATCTCGCGGTACACCTGGAAAAGCACGTCCTCTCCCGAGAGGCCGTAGGTTATTATGAGGCGGTCGAGGCTCTCCCTCGCCTGGATGAAGCTGCCTGCGAGGGCGAGGTCTATCATCTGGCGGACCTCCTTGGGCGTCGCCTTGCTGCTGGTCTTGTGCACCAGGTCCTCGGTGATGTGGTCGGAATGTATCGCGCACCCCTGGAGCACGTTGAGCGCCTTCCGCATGTCGCCTTCCGAGACGTAGAATATGGTGTCGAGCGCCTTCTCGTCCATCTTGAGCTTCTCTTCCCTGGCCACGTGCTCGAGCGCCTTCCTCACGTCTTTGGCGTTGAGCGGCATGAACCTGAAGACCGAGCACCTGCTCTGTATGGGCTCGATTATCTTCGAGGAATAATTGGCCGAGATGATGAACCTCGTCACCGATGAGTTGGCCTCCATCGTCCTCCTGAGCGCCTGCTGCGCGTCAGCGGTGAGCGCATCGCCTTCGTCGAGGAAGACGAGCTTGAACGGCACGTCCCGCATGGCCACCGAGCGCGCGAAATCCTTTATCGTGCCCCGCACGACATCGATCCCGCGCTCGTCGCTCGCGTTGAGCTCGAGGAAATTCCCCCCCACATCGCCGTCGTACAGCTCGTGGGCGAGCGCCAGGCAGCAGGTGGTCTTCCCGACGCCGGGCGGTCCTGAGAAAAGCAGGTTCGGCATGTTCTTCGTCTTCACGAACGCCTTGAGGCTCTCCACTATGTCCTTCTGGCCTACCACGTCGTTGAGTTTCCTCGGCCTGTATTTCTCCGTCCACGGAAGGATGTCGGTGTGCATTTTATCATAGGTAGTTCTTTGTGAATATATATAAATTTTGGCCGAAAGAGAATGCCAAGTGATGGATTATGGATCGCATAAAGACCGGTATCGCCGGATTGGATGAGATGCTCAATGGCGGTATCCCGACAGGACGCCACGTCGCCCTTTACGGCGGGCCAGGCACAGGCAAGTCGTCATTCTGTTTCGAGTTCCTCTACAGGGGGGCGCAGATGGGCGAGAACGGCCTCTACATCTCGCTGGAAGAGACTGTCGAGGACATAGAGGAGAACATGAAAAGCACCTTCCCCATGCTCTCGAAGGTGCAGGAGCTGGTCTCGGAGAACAAGCTGGAGATAATCAAGCCGGACAAGCTCGAGCTCGAGGAGGTCGCGAACCTGCTCGAGGAGCGCATCACCTCGAACGGCATAAAGCGCGCGTGCATAGATTCCGCGACCATGATACGCCTGTCGTTCAAGAACGACATAGAGTACAGGCAGACGCTCTTCGAATTCCTATCCCTGCTGCGCAACCTGGACGTGACCACGATAACCACGCTGGAAGCGACCAGCGCGAAAAAGGAGGACATGCGCTTCGACATAGAGCACTTCGTGATGGACGGCATCGTCAACCTGTACAACCTCGACCGCGATGACCGCAGGGTGAGGGCGCTCGAGGTGTTCAAGATGCGCGGGACCGACCACTCGCGCGACCTCGTGCCGTTCAAGGTCACGCCTAACGGCATAAAGGTGTACGTGGGCGAGAAGGTATTCTGATTTTCCCTTCTTTATCTCTTTTATCCTTTCCCTTACCTTATTTGGATGCGGGTATGTGGCTCTGGCACTCTGCCACATTCTCATCGATGATCGCTTTGTCTTGCGCAGTCAGTTTCTCGCCGGAATCGAGCGCGTTCTGGTAATGGGCCACGCATCCAGCGAAATCGCCGCTTTGGAGAGCAGCATCCGCTGCTTGGATCTCAGCGTTGTATGACCCCCGCGCTTTGCTGGCAGAGTATTTCGGATCGAGTTCAGCCGCTTTCTTCATGTGCTTGTTAGCATTATCCATATCGCCCGTCTGCTGGTAGCATACTGCCAGGTTGTAGTTTGAGTAAGCGTCCTTATCATATATCGAGACCGCTTTTTCCAAGGCCTTCGCCGCCTCGGCCCATTCTTTCTTTCCTATGTGATAGTCCCCCATCTCCCTGTAATACATCATCGCAGCCTCGTCAAGGGTGAGTTCCTTCTCTACTGTGTATTTGCCTTTTCCGGTCTCGCCCAGCTTGCCGGCTTGGAGGTCGATTATGACTTTCTTGTCATCTAATTTGGCGTACGGCACCATGTGTTTCATTTTCGGAGGAGCGCTGTCGAAATGCACTATCATCGCTCCGCTAGGAACCTTGGCCTCTTTGAGAAGCGCTACAGTGATGTATGCGAATTCAGTGCAGTCTCCTCCATTGGCAAGCGCTTGCGAAGCTGTCCTTGGAGCCTTGCCGTTCATGTCCGCCACTTTCACGCCTTGAGGCGCGCCGACATGGAGGGTCGAGAAAAGTTTCTCTACCTTCTGACTGTCTGTTCCTGTGAGCGTTTTCGCTATCCCCCCGAGCTTCGTATCAAGGGCCAATGGTCCTGGATCAGCCGCTGCTTGGCTCGTACTGGCTGCAGCCGGACTCGGACCAAAGACAATCTTCGGAGCCGGTTTCGCTGCTTGTGCTGAAGATGCCGCAGGGGCTTGCGCTTGCTTGGAGGATGCGGTTGGTGCAGGTACAGGCGCTTTAGATAGAGGCGCAGTGGTCTGCGCTGTTGACGCAGGAGATGCTTGCGAAGATGCTGCTGGTGCAGACGATATCTTTGCCTCGGAAAGCACTATGGTGGGTGCCGAAGCAGGCGATGCTGAAGCCGCCATCTTAGGTTGTGAAGATGCTGCCGGAGCGGTCTGCGCCGGGGCCTGGGTCTCTACGGATGCAGGTGAGCGCGGTTCCTCGATTATCGGCGCTTCGCATCTGAACAATGCAGCCGCAGCCACTGTCGCTGCCAATCCTGTCCTGAAGGACCTGAAGGTAATGTTTCTTGAGCGTGTCATGAGGTAAATAATGATAAAAAGTGTTTATAAATGCATATGCCCAACCCCTCTGTAACAAAAAATTATTATAAAAGCCTTCCCAGCCAATCTCTTCCTGCTAATTACATGAGTGAGTTCTATGTACGATCACCGCAAGACAGAGAAGGACATGCTTGAGTTCTGGGAAAAGAACCGCATATACGAGAAAGCCAAGGAGAAGAACAAGGGGAAAGAGACGTTCTACTTCTGCGACGGCCCGCCCTATGCGACAGGCCAGATCCACCCCGGCACGGGCTGGAACAAGACCATAAAGGATGCGGTCTGCCGCTACCAGAGGATGCGCGGCAAGGACGTGCGCGTCCAGGCAGGATACGACACCCACGGCCTTCCCATCGAGGTCAAGGTCGAGCAGGAGCTGAAATTCAGGAGCAAGAACGACATCGAGAGGTACGGCATAGGGAAGTTCGTGGACAGATGCAAGGAGTTCGCCACCAAATACATAGGCATCATGAACGGCCAGTTCCGCTCGCTCGGCGTGTGGATGGATTTCGAGAAGCCCTACATAACCTATCATGACGATTACATCAATTCATCCTGGAAGACCATGAAGATGGCCCATGAGCGCGACCTGCTCCACGAGGGCGTCTACGTCCTCCCCTATTGCTACCGCTGCGAGACCACGATCGCCAACTACGAGCTCGAATACGACGACGAGACCGACCCGAGCGTCTATGTGCGCTTCCCGGTGAAGGACAGGCAGGGTGAATACCTCATCGTCTGGACCACGACCCCGTGGACGCTCGTCTCGAATATGGGCGTCATGGTGCATCCGACCTTCTCCTATGTCAGGGCCAAGGTCGACGACGAGGTCTGGATAATCGCCAAGGAGCGGCTCGACCACCTGATGGAGCTTGTCGGAAAAAGCGCGGTTGTTCTCGAGGAGCTCCCGGGCAGGAAGCTCTCTGGTCTCGAATACCTCCATCCGTTCCAGGACAAGATACACAAGCACTATGAGCGCAAGGTCGTGCTGAGCGACGAGTTCGTGACGCTCGAGGATGGCACGGGTCTTGTCCACATCGCCCCTGGCCACGGCCCGGCGGATTTCATAATCGGCAAGCGCTACGGCATCGAGGCGTTCTGCCCTGTGGACGGGAAGGGCAATTACACCGACGACGCGGGACCGAGCATCGCAGGCAAGAACGTGCGCGAGGAGAACCCGCACATCATAGAAATCATGAAAGACAATGGCAGCCTCGTGTATGAGGCGCGCATCCGCCACCGCTACCCGCACTGCTGGCGCTGCAAGACTCCGCTGATATTCATAACAACCAAGCAATGGTTCATCACCATATCGAAGATAAAGAACCTGATGCAGACCGAGATAGACAAGACCGAGTGGCACCCGGATTTCGCCAAGGACCGCTTCAAGGAATTCGTGCTCAACGCACCTGATTGGTGCATCTCGCGCCAGCGCTACTGGGGCATCCCGCTTCCGATATGGAGATGCGCAGCATGCGGCAGGATAAGGGTGGTGGGTTCCAAGGACGAGCTGCCGAAAGTGAAGGAGCTCCACAGGCCTTATCTGGATGAGGTGGAGCTGGATTGCAGCTGCGGCAAGAGGATGAAGCGCATCCCGGACGTCTTGGACGTCTGGTTCGATTCAGGCAATGCGGTCTGGGCGATACTCTCGCCTGAGGATGCCAAGCGCTATGGCGAGCGCGCTGACCTGATCATCGAGGGCCAGGACCAGATACGCGGTTGGTTCTACTCGCTTCTCGGCTCCGGCGTCGTCCGCTACGGAGCGTGCCCGTACAAGCGCCTGCTCATGCACGGCTTTTTCGTGGATGAGAAAGGCGAGAAGATGAGCAAGAGCGTCGGGAATTTCGTCCCGCTCGAGCAGATCCTGGACAAATGCGGCGCTGACAGCTTCAGGCTCTGGGGCATGAGCAACACCATATGGGAAGAGATCAAGTTCAGCTGGGACGAGATGAAGAAGGCGACTGCTGACATAAACATCGCGCTCAACATGGTCTCGTTCCTCGAGCGTTTCTACCCGCAGAAGAGGATAACAGACCCGAAACCCACCAAGCTGGACGAATGGATGATGAGCCGCCTGCATTCCACGATGAAGGAGTTCAGGAGCGGGTTCGAGAGCTACGAGCTCAACCGCGCGGCCAAGGCCCTCCGGTCCTTCATGGTGGAGGATGTCAGCCGCTTCTACATGAAGATAGCCAAGGAGCGCATATCCTCGGGGGACGATGCGGATGCCGCGCTCTATGTGATATACAACGTCATGCTCTCCTCCCTGAAGATGCTCGGATGCATGAGCCCGATGGTGAGCGAGCACCTCTACCAGCGCTTCTACAGGAAGTTCGAGGGAGAGGAATCGCTCTTCCTGCTGCGTCTCGAGAACGAGGACGAGGGCTCCATAAACCAGATGCACGAGAAGCAGGTCGAGACCGTGAAGGAAATAGTCTCCATCTCGCTGCTGGCCCGGCAGACCGCCGGCCTCAAGGTGCGCTGGCCCATAAGGACGCTCTACATCGAGACGAAATCCCATGAAGCGATCGATGCCGTGAACGCGTTCAGCGACACCATCCTCTCCATGGTGAACGCCAAGGAGCTCAAGACCCTGGAAGGCAAGCCGCTAGGAGAGGTAGCCAGCCAGGATTTCTCGAAAGGCACCATACACCTGGACAAGAAGATAGACGAGGAGCTCTACGAGGAAGGCATCATTAACGAGGTGAAGCGCAGGGTGCAGATGATGCGCAAGGAAGCCGGGCTCGTGGAATCCGATGCAATCGCCCTGAACATCGACTGCGAGAAGGAGACCGAAGGCATCATACGGAAGAACGAGAAATCGCTCGCGCAAGCCGTGAATGCCTCGTCAGTGAGATACGGCGTCGAGAAGACCATGAACGAGTACCAGATAGACGGCCGCCTGGTGAAGATCGCGGTGAAAAAACACGAGCGATAAAAGGCTCTTTTATATATCTTTTGCAACATTATTTCCCCTGATCACATGGGACGCCGACCAAATCTGCGACTAGTGCCTGGTGAGGAGACCGAGAGGGCAGGCCAGTCCAGTGTTTTCCGTATGATAGGCCAATCTCCGGCGATAGAGAACCTCCGCACGCTCATCACCAGGGTAGCGCCGACCGATGTGCCGGTGCTGATAACCGGAGAGACCGGCACAGGCAAAGAGCTTGTCGCGCGCGCATTGCATAACCAAAGCCCCCGCGCCAGCACCGGTGCGTTCGTGGCCATCAATTGCGGTGCAGTGCCGAGGGAGTTGATGGAAAGCGCGCTGTTCGGCCATGTAAAAGGCGCATTCACTGGCGCGACCGAAAACTGCGTGGGGATGTATCCGGCTGCGGACCGCGGTACGATCTTCCTTGACGAGATCGCCGAGATGCCGCTGGACATGCAGGTGAAACTGCTCCGCGTCATCGAACGCGGCGAATACATGCCTGTCGGAACCAGCCATGAAAGGATAGCTGACGTGAGGGTCGTGTGCGCCACGAACAGGGATATAGAGGCTGAAGTGGGAGCCGGGCGTTTCAGGGAAGATCTTTACTATCGTATCAATGTGATCAAGATGCATGTGCCTCCGCTCCGTGAGCGGCTTGGAGACGTCCCACTGCTGGTCTGGCATTTCATCGGAGATTACAATGCAGAGAATCCACGGAACCCTGCGGTGACTATCACGGAAGCAGGTATGGCTCGGATGGTCGAACAAGCTAAATCCCTTAGAGGCAATATACGTGAGTTGCAGAGCCTTGTGCAGCGTGCCGCGGTCTTAGCTGAAGGCGATGTTATCATCGCAGAGCCTGGTTCTTTGGGGGATGCTTGGGATGGGCTTCTGGAAACCCGCCCAGATGCTGCAATAGCATACCCTCCATTGCAGCAACCGGAAGAAGCGGAGCATCGACCTTCCATACCCACAGAACCCGAGCTGATCAAAGCCATGAAACCGCATGCCTTCAGATTCAACCTCAGGCTCTCGCCACAGAACCTTGTCCGTATGATCGAGGAGTTGACTGGTTTGCAGGGCATCGGCCAGATGTTAGGACAGGGCAGGGCAAAGGACCTGGTCACAGAAGCAAGGCTTAGCGTTGTCAGTGAACACCTGGCCCATGGAATGAAAGGCACCGAAATAGCGGAAATCCATGGCATCTCCCATATGACGTTCATGAGCTTGAGGAAGCTGCTTAAGCAGAGGCACGCGGAAGATCCAGAAGCTAGTTAGTGCTCTTGTACATGCTTCTCTTGTTGATGTTGGACCAGCAGCTCTTGCAGATTATCCTGTGGCCTATCTTCTTCCTCTTCTGGCTCTTTATGCAGGGGAAGCAGATGACCCTGTTGCAATAATCGCATCTGTCGAGCTTGGCGGTCTGGTTTCCGCAACGTGTGCATGTTTCAATAGCCATTAAGTCACACTCAGTAAAAGAACCTTATCCTTAGTAAGCACAGAAAACTATTTAATAGGTGTTCTAGGTATGGTACGTCATGGTTTTTAGACGTGGGCAAACGACGCCTGCCTGCCACATGCGCGGCCAGGCGGCAGTTGAATACATCACCACCTATGGCTGGGCGATCCTGGTGTTGGCGATCGTCTTCGCAGCCCTTGTCGGCAGCGGCATGCTATCGCCTAATTTCCTCGTCACGGACGAGTGCTCCTTCGGGACCTATCTGAAATGCTCTGCCGCGCTTTACAACCAGGGCGACACGCCGACGTTCGGGATCAATGTCTTCAACGGATTCCCGTACGAGATAAAGATAAAGGACATCACGATACAGACGCAGGACGGGACCGCGAGCGTCACGGGCCTTAACAGCGGTTTCCAGCTCAAAAGCGGAGATAGCATGGATCTGAAAGGAGTGCTCGGCGGCGCGAAGCTCGCTCCTGATGCTGTGAAGCGCCTGGTGGGGAACATGACCTACGTTTCCTGCGCTCCAGAGCTCGGCGGGTGCGTCGACGACAACGTGCATGTGCTGAGCGGGCATATCACGGCGAAAGTGATAAGGGGCTAGCACCCTCGGGGTTTAGCATTCCCTGGGTGTTCGTGTCAATCTGCATATTTTTAAGTGTATTGCCATAACTCCATAATATCCAATCTCAATATCTCATAAAGTCTCATAAAGGTGGACCCATGGTGGCTGCTCTTCAGCAGATGACAGGAACAGAAAGGATAAGAGGGCCGAATCTCAGGTCATTCAAAAGATTTACAGAAGCCCTCCCGATGGCCGAAGCGCTGAGAAGCGCTGCTGATTCCGGCCTTATCCTGGCATCGAGCAAAAGGCTGAGCAAGGCGTTCGAAAGCAAAGAGTGGCTGGCCATAGCATACGCATTGCCCTGCTGGTCTGGGACAATGGTCGCCTATGTCGAACCTGGCAAGACATTCATGGAAGGCGCGGAAAAGATCCACTCGCTCGACGGCAAGCATTATGTGATCCATGTGGATCCTGGCACGAGGAAACGCTATCTGTTCCCAGTGCCGGAAGAGCATCTGGATAAGAAGGATGCGATCCTGGTCGCAGAGCATCCGTACCACTCCTTGGAGAGATCCGGAGATGACTTCATCGTCTGCGCTCTCCAGCTGGATGTGATCGAGGATTTCCCTGCTTCGAGAGGATGGTACCCTGGGGATCCGATACATGGCATCCCGCACGGAAATCAGACCACAGAATCGGATCCAAACGCCGTATTATCCTGGAGGATCGCCAGAAAAGTCGGTTTGATCTCCCGTGGCGGAGTAGACAGCAACGCCGACAACCGGCGCGTCATCCTGTTCGACACCCTGCCTTCCGCAACTTTCGGGGCGGTTGTAGAGGCTGCGGAATCAAGATAACTCTCGGTCCGAATCGCGCTCGGATCTGTTCACATCACGGAAACCGCGAACTCGCCTTCCATCATCCCGAGCTTTTTTATCTTGCTGATCCTGCACAGCTCGTCCGCGAGCGCGGGGTCGAGCGCTTCTTTCAGGCTCAGGCGCACGGTCTCGAGCTCGGCGTTCTGCGGCATCTTGTTCCTGGACTTGTGCTGGCGGATCTGGCTCACTATATCGTTGAGCACCGCGACCTTCGCGACATCCTCGGGATACTCGGGGCCGGGCTCAGGCCAGTCGCTCTGGTGCACGCTCCCCTTGCCATGCAGATGGGAATAGATCTCCTCGCTCGCGTGCGGGGTTATGGGCGCCAGCATCTTCACCGTGTCGATGAGCACCTTGTTCAGGACGTAGAGGGCAGCGTCCTTCGTGGGGTCGTCGCCGTACACGCGGTGCTTGACATACTCGATGTAGTTGTCGCAGAAATCATGCCAGAAGAAAGCGTGGAGCTTGCCTATGGTGTAATGGTATTCGAATCTCTCCATGTGGCCTGTGCATTCCTTTGTCACTGTGCCCAGCCTGCCCAATATCCACCTGTCGGTTATGGTGAGCTCTTTCCCCCCGGGTCCCTTCTTCGGCTTCCCGCACGCCTCGACGAATCTCGCCGCGTTCCACAGCTTGTTCAGGAAGCTTTTCGCGTATTTGATGTCCTCGAAGCTGAACGGCCTGTCCTTTGCCATCGCGCCGCTCATCCCTGCCCACTGCCTTATGGCGTCCGTGGGATAGTCCTTGAGAAGCTCGGCTGGCGAGATTATGTTACCCAGGCTCTTGCTCATCTTCTTCCCGTCCGGTGCGAGCACGTTGCCGTTGAGCAGGATGGTCTTGAACGGCGCCATACCCGTGAGCATCCCGCTCCTGAATATCGTATAGAACGCCCAGGTGCGCACGATCTCGACGCCCTGGGGCCGCAGCGACGCGGGATAGAGGCGCTGCATCATCTTCTCGTCGTCAGGCCAGCCTGATATTATCAGGGGCGTTATGCTCGAATCCACCCAGCAGTCGCAGGTGCTCGTTTCAGGCGTCATGGGGGTTTTGCAGGTTTCGCATGTCCTGGGTTTCGCCTTCTCAGGATAGAATGGCAGGTCCTTTTCATCCGCTGCCACGGTCCTGAGGCATTTCTGGCAGTAATAGAACGGCAGCGGGGTGCCGAAAACGCGCTGGCGGGATATCACCCAGTCCCACTCGGCTCCGTCCACCCAGTCCGTGAGGTAGCTTATGCCGAACGCGGGTATCCATTCTATCTTCTCTGCGAGCGCCTTGATGTTCTTCGCCGTGGTCCTTATGTCCGCGAACCACTGGAGCGAGGAGAGGAGCTCTATCGGGGTGCCGCAGCGGTCGTGTATCTTCACTGCCTGCTTCAGCGGCTCTTTCTTCACGACCCTCCCTTCCCTCTCGAACCTTTCCATGATGAGCTTCTTGGCCTCTTCGGACTTCTTCCCGTCGAGCTCGCCCGCGTTCATCAGCTTGCCGTAGCGGTCCATGGCCTCGATCATGGGGAGCTTGTAGCGGTGCATCCAGACGACATCCATCTTGTCCCCGAACGTGCACAGCATCACCAGCCCGCTTCCGAACTCCATGTCGACCTCCTTGTCCGCTATCGCAGGCACCTTCCTGCCGAGCGGCGTGGTCACCTGGGAATCCGCCAGGTACCCGTAGCGCGTGTCCCCGGGATGGTAGAGAACGGCCACGCATGCATGGAGGAGCTCGGGCCTCGTGGTCGCGATCACCAGGTCCTCGCCTCTCGGGCCTGTGAACTTTATATGATTCAGCGTCCCGTCCTTCTCCAGGTCGTCGAGCTCGGCCTTGGCTATCGCCGAAACGCATTTCGGGCACCAGTACACCGGATATTTGCTCATGTAAACGAGCTTGTCGTTGTACATCTTGATGAGCGAGAGCTGTACCTTGCGGTGGTATTCCGGTTCCATGGTCCGGTACTCGTATCTCCAGTCAGGGCTGAAACCCATGGCATTCATCTGGGATTTCATCCTGGCGATCATGTCCCTGGTCCATTCCACGCACTTCTCCCTGAACTGGATAGGTGGAAGCCGCCCGAATTTCTTCTCGACCTTCACTTCCGTGGGAAACCCCTGCGTGTCCCATCCCTGGGGGTAGAATACGTTGAAGCCGCGCATCCTCCTGAAGCGGGCTGCGAAATCGAAATAGCCGTATGAGAGCACATGGCCCATGTGCAGCTCGCCGCTCGTGAAAGGCGGCGGCGTGTCTATGGAATAGACAGGCCTCACGGTGTCGTTCTCATGGAACCTGTTCGTGCCGTTCTCCTCCCAGTACCTCTGCCACTTCTCTTCGATCGCTCTCTCGTAGCGTTGTGGAAGCATAAGGATCAGGAGCTATATTGGAGAATCAGGGTTTTAATCGTTCATTTCCATCTACGGGTAGTTTGCCGTATCTCCGCATCGCGCATCTCACTGCCTTCATGCAATCCTCGTCGCACAATTCGGGGCTGCGCAGGCTCACCAGCTGTATGTCAGGCGTTTTCCTCATCGAGCGCACCTTTGCCGCGAAATGGAAGCGCCTGACGATGCAATCGCATTCGATGCGATCCGCATATCCTATGTATTCCAGCGCCTCCAGTCCCATCCGCTCCTCGAGCGCGCTCAGGGCCGAGTCTATATCCAGGCCCTCTGTCTCTTTGGCAGGAAGACCGTTGCCCGTGCTCAATGCCAGCCTGTTGCCCACCAGGACGACTGCCATCACCCTGGCCCTGCCTATCCCCCCTCTTCTCGCTGTAGTAGCGAGAAATCTGATGAGTTTGAGTCTTTCCCCCCGTCCTTCCATCTATGGTCACCAATCATATTTCTCACACACTTATATTTAAACTTTGCTTTTTTTAACAGTTATATCACATTATTTATGTTAAATTATCTGTAAAAAGATAAAATATGTGTAAAAGCACATAAAATGGGTCTCCAAGCGTAGCAAACCTGTTATGTCGTAACAAAAATCAAGTTGTGAATATCAGAACCCTGGTTCTGGGAAGGGCGTGGGTTCTAAAAAAGGTAAAAATTCAGATTTTGATCTTCCTTCTGTATTTGATGTAGGTCGCGTAGTCGATGTATTTCTTCTTGTCAATGTAATCCTGGGTCGTGGGCGCCTTGCCCCTGGCAGATTCTATCCTGTCGGTCACCCTTATGGCGAACGAGTCGCTCCCAGCGCCTGAACCGAAAGACGTGACAAGTATCCTGTCCCCTGCCTTGGCCTCATCCAGCACCGCCGCCAGGCCGAGCATGGATGCGCCCGAGTAGGTGTTTCCGACGTAAGGGGTGAGGAGGCCCGTCTTGAGCTTCTCAATCGGTATGCCGAGCTTCCTGGCTGCTTCGAGCGGGAATTTGCCGTTCGGCTGGTGGAACACCACATAATCGTAATCCGCGAGCTTGGTCCCGGTCCTCTCGAGCAGGAGCTGGGTGCAGTTGATTATGTGCTTGAAATACGCCGGCTTTCCTGTGAACCTGCCGCCGTGGCTCGGGTAATCCGCTTGCTGCCTGCGCCAGAAATCCGGCGTGTCCGTGGTGTACGAGCAGGTCGCCTCGACGATGGCTATGGACTGCTCCGCAGAGCCTGCGATGAATCCCGCGCCTCCTGATGCAGCGGAATACTCGAGCGCGTCGCCCGGCCTTCCCTGAGCAGTGTCCGAACCGATCGCCATGCCGTATTCGATCATCTTCGCATCCACCATGGCCAGGACTATCTGCAATCCCGCGGTCCCTGCTTTGCACGCGAATTCGAGGTCCGCGCTGGTGAGGTTCGGCGTGGCGCCTATGGCCTCAGCCACCATGGTGCCGGTCGGTTTCACAGCATAAGGATGCGATTCGCTTCCGACATAGAGGGCCCCGAGCTTTTTCGGGCTGATTCCCGTCATCGCCATCGCGTTCCTCGCTATCTCGACAGCTATCGTGGTCGTGTCCTCATCGAGGCCGCCGACCGCCTTCTCCATGATGCCGAGCCCTTTCTCTATGCGGTCGGTATCCTCTCCCCACACTGCCGCGATGTCAGCGGTCTTTATCCTATATACTGGGATGTAAGCTCCATAGCCGATGATGCCTGCCATAAGTATCACTGATGAGATGTCTGGTCATGTTTTTAATCGTGGCGAATTCACTTGGCCTTCTTCTTTTTGGCGCCGGATTTAGGGGCTGATTTGAAGAAGCTCAATGCCAGCGCGCCCAGCACGACGATAGCCAGCAGCGCCACGATGGAAACAGCATTCAGCTCCCTGCTCGCCACGACGAGCGGCGCGGACTGGGCCATTACAGCGACAAGGTCGAAATTGGCTGTTTTCCCCGTCACGCTCGCGCCCGTGTTTCCGGCACTGGCCGCTGCGATGTCTCCAGGCATGGTGATCGCGTATGTCATGTTCGCCTTGAACATCCTGAGGGTTGCAGCTATCCCAGCGTTCGCCTGCCTGTCGTTCAGGTCGAGGACAGCGACGTTGCTCTGCCGGGTACCGCTCGTGACATTGGAGAGCAGGAGCACATCGTCCAGATCCGCTGCGAACCGGTCGGTCGGTATCCTGTCCACGACTATCCGGTGCGTCACCATGAACAGATCGTATTCTGTCGTGACTGTGTAGTACCCGCCTGGCTGGAAGGATTCGCTTATGCTGATCTTTTTCGCATCCACATCCACGCTGCATATGATCCTGGTCGTGTTCGAGCAGAAGGCGGCCATGGCAGAGAGCGCGGAGGCGGGCAGCTGGTTCGCGAAGAGCGACAGGTCCATGGTTTTCTGGATCGTCGAGCTTCCGTCCCCGGATAGCGTCTGGACATAACTCTGATCTATCGCTGCGTTCGCCGCAAGGGCGAGCACCAGCAGAACCAGCATCTTTTTCATGGAAACAGCTAATCCGGCAATAAATAAAAACTCGCGTTCGGGACCATCGGGTTTTGCGGGTTCTGAGTTCTGCGGGTTTCGGGTCCTGAAGTCCGATAGGACTTCGGGAACTTGGGGCAACAGCCCCATGGTTTTGCACGGTTCTGGGTTTCGTACTGGTTTTGAGTTTCGGTTTCGTAGGTTCAAAACCCGGAACACGAAACCAGAAAAACTCAAAACCCGGAACCCGCAAAGGCCGCTTGCGGATTTATCGTCATGCCTTGCGCTGGTGCGCGAGCCGGTATTCGGCAGCAACCTCCCTGATGCCTTCTTCAAGCGGCCTTGGCGAGAAACCCAGGTCTTTTTTCGCCCTTGAGCAATCGAATGCGCGGTCGCTCGAAAGCACGTTGATATGCTCCTTTGTCATGGACGGTCTTTTCTTCTTCACTCCAATCTTGTAAGATATCTCCTGTATTGATGCGAGCAGGTTTGCCGCTCCTGTCCCGATCCTCGCTTCCGGCGCCTTCACGCCCAGCGCCTTGGCTGCTATCGCATAAATCTCCTTCTGGGTGAGCGGCTCTCCTGCGATCACATATATTTCGCTGCCTTTCTCCACTGCAGCCGCGATGGCATCAGCGACATCGTCCACGTGCACGAACGGGATGCGGTTGTTCCCCTCCCCGATCACCCTCATCTTCCCTTGCTCGATCATCGCCAGTATCTTGAAATAATCCTCGAAACCCGGGCCGTATATCGTAGCGATCCTGAGTATCGCGTGGTTCTTGTGCGAGGCGATGATGCGTTCTGCATCGTATTTCGTCCTCGCGTACGCGCTGTCAGGCGCCACAGGCGTATCCTCGTCCGCAGGGACCTGCGCCATCCGCTTGCCATACACTGATATCGAGCCCGCGAATATGATCTTGCATCCTTCGGGCGCTGCCTCCACGATCCTGCGCGTGAGTTCCACATTCGCCTCGCGCATCGCGGCTTCGTCGAGCGTGTCCACAGAGCCTGCCAGGTGTATTATCACATCCGCATCGTTCAGTATGCCCTTGAGCTGCCTGGCTGAGAAATCCGTGACGATCTCGCCTTCGAGGCCTGAATCCTTCCTGACAAGGGGCGTTGCATCGATCCTTCTCAGCACCTGCCTGCCGAGCCTTCCGGTCGCTCCTGTTATGTAGATTGTTTTCTCTGTCTCTTTCTTTGTTTTCATTGTTTCACATTCTTCTTATTGTATCGTAAATCCTATCGGATTTCCGATGCGCACAAATTTTTGCTAAAATTTGTGCTGCAGTTCCGCGATCCTTTTGTCCAGCTGCTTTTCCGCATCCAGGCGCTCGAACTCGTGCTCAGCCATGTCCATGAATATCATGTGTTTCGCGAGGCTCGGGTGGACGCGCCTGATCTCCTTGTACATGCCCTGGGCTATGCGCCGGTAATCTATATGGCCCTGCACCGCTGATCTCAGCTCGCAGAAATGCATCGCCTCCCTGAGGTTCAGCGTCATCTGCCATCGTATCCTGTATGCGAGCGGGACGACGTATTGGGCCTGGAGCGGTTTTTTCGCTGCCATGCACTCCCACGCTTCCTTCGCGCAGTCCATCGCGTCCTTGAACTCGCTTTCGTATCCTGATTCCACGATCTCCTTTGGCAGCGTGTATCCGTGCAGGCATCCGAGCGCCTGCCTCTGCTGGGTGAGTATCCTGTGCCTGTGGATGTCGCGGTAGCACCCGAAATTCGCGCATATGTCGAACGTGTAGTAGGCGGCCTCGAATCCCCGGCCTGGCTTCTGCCTCCTGTTGCCCCGCTTCCCGACATACGCGGAGATGATGCGCTCGCGCTCGCTTGTCGGGAGTTTTTTCACATGGCCGCGCAGGCCTTTCATGGACATGTTGGAATAGGGGTAAAGCGCGGCAGCGATTATCCTGCACTCCGCATCCTCATCATAATCCACGAGGACAACATCATCTGCTTTGGCTTCCATGGGCAGCGAGGCTGCGATTTTATCCAGCCGCGTGTCCTTGATATATCTCTGCATCGCCACGCCGTGCTCGGTGTCCGGCCGCTTCACGAACGAGGGTATCGTGGTCCTGAGCTCTGCCTGCATGGATTTGGCGAGGTCGCGCATCTCTGCGAGCGGGTCTGCGTACATCTTGGTTATCAGGTACTCGTACGCCCGTCCGTTGCCGAAGAAACCCATGTTCGTTTTCGTGGATGCGGGGAGCAGGCCCCGGATTATATCGCATGTCTTGGAGCGGACGACTGCCTCGTACGCGCGCTCGCTCAGCTTCTCGTCGCGCGGCACCTTCTCGGATACGAACCTCGATATCCTAGGTATGAGCGATGCGTACGTTCCGAACAGCCTGTCGCACGTCTCTGTGTATAGAGGCGCGAACTCGGAAGCCATGATGTCCGGCTCCTCGTAATACCTCCACCCGCCGTCCTCCTTCTGGTCGAAATAGACGTAGCGCGTGGATTTCTCCAGCGGCGAGAGCCCGATCCGAGAGTCTTCAACCAGCTTGGTCGCGACTATGGAGATGTCCTCGAGCGCGATGTGCGCTCCGGCGAGCTCTGCAACAGAATCATCCCCGTATCCCAGCAGCACCCGTTCATAGAACTGCTCTGCCTTCTCTGTTGCGACCGCGCTTTCGAACCTGTCTGTCTCTGGGTCAAAACCGATATCCTTGTTCTTGATGAATTCGTCCAGTAGCGTCCTCCTGAGGCTTTTCGCGCTCCTGCTGTATCTCGAGAAAAGCGCGCCCTTCACCACCTCAGGCAGGTTGCGCAGGACGAAGACCGGCCTGTCGAGGTTGCTCACGAAAGGCTCCAGCAGCCGCTTCTCCTCCGCTGTGAATGCTTCCATTACTTTTTTCTCTTCAAAAGGATTTATATGGATGGAGCATCGTGAAATCCTGGCGGGCGGAAAGACCGGGTGCTGCCCATTTAAAAATTGTTTTATTTTAAGTTAAATAGTGGATTTATGCGCACTCTTCATCACAGCATCAAGCCGCTCGGGAAAGCGGTCAACCTCGGGGTCGCAGCCCTCGTGGCTTTTGGATGCAGTTCAGCGAAACCTCCCATCAAGGCGCCCCTTGCGATCGAGCCCCCTGCCAACGTGATACGCGCTGAATGGGCGGATGGCAGATGCTCTTTCGACAGGTCGAAGAACACGCTCACATACGATAAGGACGGGCAGAGCGCCTCGTTCAAGCTCGATCAGGTGATAACAGATCCTGAGCGCCTCCTCTGCGCAGATGATTATTCCGTCGTCCTGACAGGAAAGCTTGCCGTGGTCACACTCGGCGCCCAGAGCATATTCGAAGGCAGGGAATGGATAGGCGCTTACGGCACCCACTCCACCCTCGCGAACTGCTATTATGTCTACGTGGATGAGATGAAAGCAGAGGGCGTGAAAAGCGCTGGCATATCCGATGGCGCGCTCTGGTTCACCACTGCTGCCGGGAATAGCTGGGTGATGCGCTTCTCCAACCCGGATGAATGGCGGGTGAGCCACAAGTAGAGTTTATATTTATGCTATTCACTAGAGAGACGAAATCGAGAAGGTTGTCTTATGGCTGAGAAACAGGCTGATATCAAGAGAACGCAGACCGGCGAACCGGTGCTCGCACGGGAAGTCGCCCAGGTGAGGGCAGAGCATGCTTTCGACACCGCGGTATCGCGGACAGCGCTCGAGCTCGTGAGATCGAACAGGATACCTGCGAACGAGATTGCGGATGTCAAGAGGATGCTGTCAGAAGCCCTCAAGAGCGCAGGGTCAGGCCGCACGGTCGATCCGGCGAATGTCCTCTCGCAGTATGTGGAAGAGAATCCAAGTTCGAAAATAGCGTACCTCAATGGTTTCATGGGTGGCACACCTGATTGGATCATATCATCCTCTGGAAACGTGGGGTTCAACCAGGCTGCTTTCACCGCGGATTTCAAGACGTACATGAGCTCGACCAAGAACGCCGTGGTGGCGCAGCTCGTCGCTATCGCGTCAGACCCCCGCAACCGCAGCGGGAACACCTCGCTTGCGCATCTTCCAAACGAGGGAGCGGCCCAGATCTTCACGGTCCAGCTCGCGAAGATGGTCAGCCAGCCAGGTGCCAAGGAGCCGCTTCCGCTCGATATCGCTTATCAGAACAATTCAGCGGTATATATTTCACGGACCGAGCCTCCTGAGCAGTCCGTAGGGCCGGAAGCGTTCGGGAAGAGAAGGAAAGACGGCTGATTTTACCTATTCGATGGCAGGAGCGCGCTCAGCACGCCGATGAGCTGCGGCCTTCCTGCGAGTATCCTGGCAACGACAGGCGGGAAATCCCCATCCATTATCCTGGGCAGGTCGCTCTGCGTCACGATGTTGAAGATGTGGTTCAGGTCGTCGTCGCTGAGCCTCTCCATCGCCTTGCGCAGGACGAGCCGGTGGCCCATTGTCTTTCCTGCCCCGGCCATCCATGCCTTCTCGTAAGCGAGGAGCGAATCCTTCGAGTAGTCTTTTCTCTTGTGCGCTGCGAGCGCCGCGTCCGCTGCCATGAATCCGCTTTCCATGGCCATGCCTATGCCGCCGCCGTGTATCGGGTCGACCTGCTTGGCAGCGGTTCCTATCACCATGCAGTTGTCCTTCACGAACCCGTTTATAGGAGCGCCCACGCTTATCACGCCCCCGAAATCCAGCAGCGTGCTCGCTGTCTTGAGCTGCTTGTTCCTGGCTATGAAATCATCGAGCAGCGGTTTGGGCGCCGCGCCGTCCATGCCGCCGAGCTTCTTGCCATTGGTCAGGTTGCCTCCGATCCCTATGCCCACGTTAGCCTTCCTGTCTGCCTTCGGGAAGATCCAAACGTATCCCCGCTTAGCAATTTTGTTCCCGAAATACAGCTCGATCATGTTCTCGTGGTCGTATGGTTTCATCTCGTACTCGTAGCATGTGTCGACGTCATAGAGCGAGTGCACGGTCTTGAATCCCATCTGCCTGGCCATGAGCGATTCCATGCCTTCTGCGGATACGATGAGCGGTGCGTGGATGTCATGCGGCTCCCGTCCTCCGTGGCTGATGCGCACGCCGTTCGGCCTGCCCTCCGCATCCCGCAATATATCTGTGGCCCTGGTGTATGTTCTGACGCTCGCGCCCTTGTCCACCGCGAGCTCGGCCAGCCACTTGTCGAAGAATTTCCTCTCGAGGATGTATCCTTTCGTGCCTTCATCAGCCCAGGTTATCGCCTTGCCGTTCGGGCCCACGACCTTCACGCCCTGCACTATGGTGGAGTAGCACCGCTTGGGCAATTCAAGGTCCTGTTTCGCCGGCTCTCCGAGGCCGAGCGCCTCTCCGCACCTGACCGGCACGCCGAGCTCCTTGCGTTTGTCCACAACCAGGACTTCCATGCCTCCTGATGCAGCGAGCCTCGCGAACGTGGAGCCTGCGGGCCCGGCTCCGATGACTATGGCATCGTAATCGCTCTTCATGATGGTTCCACCCGCCCTTTTTCTTCCATCCGCCCCGTCTCCGTCCGCTTCCCTTCCCGCTCCCCGCCTCGCTCCGAGGGTGGAAGGTCCTTGCAGCTTTTCACTCCCTTGTACATGCGGATGACATTGGCAGGGCATACGCGCACGCACATGCCGCAGTCGATGCACTTCTCAGGATATGTCTTCATCATCGTGCCCGCAGCCTCGATGGCGCTGGTGGGGCAGACCGATGAGCAGCCCACGCAGAAGATGCATCCGTCGTGCCTTATGGTGATCATGATTAGTCCTTCGCCGTTTTGATTGGCATTGTTATCTCTTCAAAGAAAATGTTAAAAAGACAGTCTCCTGGTTCAAGCGCCCTGTTTGAGCAGGTCTATTATGGCCTGGGCGAAACGCCCTGCGTTCTCCGGTCCGTCAGATGTGACTATCTTTCCGTCCACGACGACCGGTTCCTTGAAATAGACCGCTCCGCCCACCCGCAGCGCCCCTATCGCCTTCCTGTCAGGGAATATCGTCGCCTTCTTGCCATGCAGCACTCCCGAGACAGCGAGCGCGAGCGGGCCCAGGCATATGGCTGACACGACCTTGCCTTTTTTCGCCGCTTCCCGCACCAGCTCCAGCACCGCGTCCGTCTCAGCGAGCTGCGGGGAGCCGGGACCGCCGACAACCACCACGCATTCGAAGAAATCAGGATTCGCCTCGTACACCGCCATATCTGGCTGTACCACCGCGCCCATCGAACCGTGCGCCTTGTTCCTGGTGATGCTCGCTATCCTGACCGTATGCCCCGCGCGCTCGAACATCTCCTTGGGAACAAGCAGCTCCTCGTCCCTGAAGCCGTTCTGCGCGACTATCATGAGTATTTTCGACATGCGGTGTATTAGGACACTGAGGTTTTTATCTTTTTAGTAAAATAGCTATCGTTTCCTTTTCCCGAACAATTTCAGAAGTTGCAGGAAAAGATTTATGAAATCCAGATACAGGGTAAGGGCCCCCATGACCGCTTCCTTCGTGTCCTCTTCGGTCCCTTCGTTTCCCAGGATGTTTTTTTCCTTTATCTTCTGCGTGTCATAAGCCGTCAGGCCGGTGAAAACAATCACCCCGATGATTGATATGACGAAGTCGAATGCCGAGTTTTGAAGGAAAATATTCGCGATCGAGGTGATGACGACCCCGAAAAGGCCCATGATCAACACCTGCCCTATGGAGGTGAGGTCGGTTTTTGTAAAATATCCGTAAATGCTCATAAAAGCAAACATTGCTGCGGCTATGAAAAACACGAGGCCGATGGATGTTATCTCATATACGAAGAAGATCACCGACAGGGTCATGCCGGTTATCAAGCAGTAAAAAAGGAAGGTCAGTATCCCCAAAACAGCCGGTATCCTTTTGATGAACAGCACCAGCCCTCCCACGACCATAAGCTGAAAAATAAGCAACCCGTAGAACACGAGTCCATTCCCGAAAACAATATCAGTCACTGCAGGGACATTATAGGTGAAAAGCGCCACGGTTCCGGATAAGAGCAACCCCAGGAACATCCAGAAGTATACCTTCTGCATATATCTGCTCGTCTCTGCCACAATGTCTGGGGACATTTCCATAATGAATTATTCTCTATAAAACTAATTAAAAAGTCAATGGAAAACAGTTTAAAAGCCGCATAGCAAAAGGATATCATGTACCTAATTTCCCCGAATTTCTCAGACCTGATGGAGCCCAACATCGAGATCAAGCTTTTCCCTGACGGCGACAGCTACTGCCGCATAAACGACATAGCCAAATGCCAGGGCGAGGATGTGGCGCTTTTCCACAGGCTCTACCCCAAGCAGAACACCGCCATCTTCAACGCCGCGCAGCTGTTGCACACCCTCAAAAGGGTCGGGGCGCGCACCACGCTCGTCTCTCCGTATCTCCCCTACGCCCGCCAGGACAAGACGTTCCTGATGGGCGAGTCGCTTTCAGCCCAGGTGCTGTGCAAGCTGTTCAACGATTTCGGGGTGGTGCGCTTCGTCACCGTGGACTGCCATTTCCTGAAGAAAGAAGGCGAGTCCGAGTACGCGGGGCTGAAGATACACAACATCAGCGCGAACAGGATGCTCGTGGAGCACGCGCGGAAAAAGGTCGGCCTCGAGGGGCTGGAGGTCATCTCGCCTGACCAGGGCGCGAACTACCTCGTCTCCGAATTCGGTGGCAAGAGCATGAGCAAGACGCGGGGGGAATACGAGCATGCGCAGGGGCCCCAGGGCGAGGAGGCGTACCGCTCGGTGCAGAAGGTCGAGCGCGAGTTCGATGTGGAGGGCAAGAACATACTCATCCTGGACGACATGATATCCACAGGAGGGACCATGCTCAAGGCCGTGGAGAACGTGAAAAAGGGCAAGGCGAGGAAGGTGCTTTGCGCGGCGACGCACGGGTTCTTCCTGAACGATTCGCTCGAGAAGCTGAAAAAAATAAGCAACGGCGTTTTCACGACCAACTCGATACCCAATCCTGTGGCCGAGGTGGACATCCTGCCGCTGCTGAAATCAGTTGTCGGGGACGGGATCGCGGTGCAGAAACAGGCATGATGGGCAGGCGTGAAAGCGCGCGCTGTCCCATACCATTATTCCTCACAAGTCCCATGTCACTCCAGCCTGGGTGCTGAATACGCCGAGCACCGCCCGCCCGCTCGTGTTGCGCGCCGTCATCTCGAAAGCCTTCGCGTATAAGTGTACGCCGTCTGCGATCAGATACGATGCCATGGCCTCGCCCCCGATAAGGGGTGCTGGTCTGGTCAGGGCGAAATGATTGCTGACTGGCACTACCTTGAACAGCAGATTAAGTTTTCCTACGGACGGCGTCCATGCAATCGGCACAGGGAGGGCGTTCGAGCCCTGGATCCAGTGCGGGCAGGCATGGAGGTTCAGCTTGGGCATGTGGAATCCCATTCCTGCGGCGAAAGGCACGCCACCGAAATACTGCGAGCGATACGCGAACGGCATGAACGCAACCGGTCCGGCAGGAAAAGTGATGTCTATCTCGGCATGGTCCAGCCCTGCAGCCTCGAATTTCGGGAAATACGCATCGGTTGTTGTGTCCAGTTTCACCCATCCATAGTCCAGCCGCCCTGAAAAGCCGAGCCCCAGGAGAGGTGTTTTCGCTTTTTCATAGGCTCCGCCATATTGTCTCGCTGTCAGGGACCTCTTCGGCTGCTTGTCGTCTCCAGTCTCCTGCGCATGCGCTCTTCCGGCAAGCAGCGTCGCGCCGAGCACGCACGCCCCGGCGAAGGCTGCACTTCCCAATGCAGCGCCTCTTGTGGATGCCGTTACGCTGGTTTTCCCGGTCTTTTCAACTGCCTGCATATTTACCCACCACACAATATCTCTCCAGTCATAACTGTTGCTTTTAATATTTAAATCTGTGTGGTGTTGCTGTGCTAAGAGAGAAACCGCATATCTTGTTTCAGCCCCTGGCGACCTTCTCGTATTCCGAGGCGAGTTTCTTCGCGTCACCTTCGCTTCTGGCTTCGGCGAAAACCCGCACGTAATCCTCTGTCCCTGATGGCCGCACGATCACCCAGGCGTCCTTCATGTTCACGCGCACGCCGTCGAGCGTGATATAATCGAGTTTGCTCTTTTTCGCGAACGCGAGGACGCGGGACATGATCTCCTTCCTGCCCTTCGCATCCGCCTCGATCTTCAGCTTCACATTATAATAGAGCGGGATGTCCTTGAGCCAGGCCGAGAGCGGCTTTTCGCACAGCGCCTGCGCCAGCATCGCGCCTGTCATCAAACCGTCCTTGGCCATGCTGAGCTGCGGCCATATCACGCCGCCGACCTCCTCCCCGCCGATCGCTGCCGGCTTGCGCGCCATCTCTTCACAGAGTGCGGGCGCTCCGATCGCGGTGTATCGCACCTTGCATCCGTTTTTAGCTGCCACGTCCTCGACAGCCTTGCTCGTCGCGACCGTTGTGACAACATCTCCTTTGCATGAAACGAGCCTCCACAGCACCGAGAGCGCGAACACCCGATCGCCTATGACATAACCGCCTTTCTCATCCACGAAAATCACGCGGTCGCCGTCAGCGTCCCATGCGATGCCTGCATCCGCCTTCATGGTCCGCACGGCTATGAGCAGCTCCTTCACATTGGCTTCAGACGGCTCGGACGGCCTGCCTGGGAACCTTCCGTCCAGGTGTGCGTTCAGCGAGATTATCTCGCATCCGAGCTCCTTGAACAATCCAGGCGCGATGACGGACGCGGTCCCGTTCCCGCAATCGAGGACGATCTTCGGCCTGCGCTTCCTTATCCCCTCCACGTCAACGAGGGATTTTATCACATCCATGTGCTCCCGCCCGGCGAGCTCGTATCTCGTGATCTTCCCGATCCCATCCCACGGAGCGAGTTTTATCCCTGTCTTTTCGATCTCGCCCCCGCGTTCCCGCGATACCGCCACCCCGTTGGAATCAACGACCTTTATTGCGTTCCATTCCGGCGGGTTATGCGACGCGGTTATCATCACGCACCCGCAGGCCCCGAGCTTTTTTATCATGAATTCAGCGGTCGGCGAGCTGGCCACCCCGAGGTCCACGACATCGCAACCGACGCTCGCGAGCCCGGCTGCGACGCTCGAGGAAAGGACCTCGCCGGTGAGCCTGCAGTCGCGCGCGAGTATGATTTTGCCGCTCTTGCCTTTGGCCCCGCTTTTCTTCAGATAGATGCCGATCTGCTGCGCGAGCCTCTGCGCGAGCTCGGGCGTGAGCTCGTTGAATCTGCCTCGCACCCCGTTTGTGCCGAAATAAGCCATATCCTGGTTTCATCCAGCTATTTTTATAAATATGCCAAATGGAATAGGTGCATGCGCTTTTCCATGATAATGCCTATGGTATTGGCACTGCTTTGCCTGAACATCGTGGCCGCAGCCGAACCGTGCGTGTCATGCAGCGAGTTCGCCTCCAGGCCGCAGGCCCATATCATACCCATCGTGGATGAGAACACCCACACGCTCCAAGTCACGGTTTCTTATGAGAATTTCAGCGCCACACCTTCCATGCAGCCGGTGAGCGATTCCACGATAATAGTCGAGGTCACCAATGCGACCGGCCTGAGCAGGATCTACAGGATATATACGGATGCCCAGGGCATCGCGACATTCGACTTCACGCAGTTCGCCGGTGCGTGTGCGAATTTCAAGGCGCTCTACTGCCCCTTCTGCGACCCCGCCTCTCCTGCCTGCGGTTTCAAGCAATGCCTGGAGTATTCCGGTCTGAAGTCCGTCGGCTATGAGAACCAGCTCTCGCCGGAACTCACGAGCGCGCAGGACATCCCTGACGCCGCAGGCGCGACATCTCCCGCAGAGCTCAACAGCAACAAGTTTCTCCCGATGATAGGGACCGCGGGCTACTGCGCTCCTCCGCCTCCGTTCGCCCTCACGCCGCAGCTCTGCCTGCCGCTGATAATAATCTTCACGCTCCTCGGCGGAGCGCTCTACATGACCGGCCAGAACCCGCTCGCTGCTTTCAATCTCGGCAGCCAGAGGGTAGGCAAGCACATCCGCTACCAGGCGAGAGGACGGGGATTCTCGCTATCCACCCTGTCGTTCGTCCAGGCCGCTTCCTCCATCGGAGAAGCGGCTTCATTCGCAGGCAGCTCTAAAGTGGACAGCAAGACCGGCAAGCCGACCGGTGAGAAGCAGGGCATTGCCGGCCTTGCCAGGAGGGAAGCCGGCGCTGCGGCTGACCGCGGTCTCATGGGCGGAGCGATATCATTCAGGAAGCAGCAGGGCGGAGGCGTGGCGTTCGCAGGCATCCGCGGCGGCATCCGGGAGTACAGGAGGACCCAGTCGATGCAGAATCCGACCGCTGGCGGAAAAGGGTCGGGTGCGATGGCCGGTTCCGGAAAGACAGGCGGCACGCAGACAGCGCAGACCGTACCAGGAGGAGGGATGGCATTCACCCAGCGTGCCGGTTCGATACGCACCCCAAGCGATCTGGTCGGAAGCACCGTTTCAGGGACAGCCGGGCGCATCGGCCTTTTCGTTTTCTCAAGCACCTTGCTCGGCTCGGCGGTGGATTCGATATATGCCTCGGCCAAAGGGCGCTCGATGTTCGATGCGGCTTATGGGGATCATGTGAAAAACCTCGGCGACGGGCTCAAGCTACTTGCGGCCAACACCACGAAGGAAGGATACGCGAAGGTATTCCTGGAAGACGGCCGGGAGGTCGTGGTGAAGGAAATAACCTATGACAAGGACAAAAACACGACACATGCGACACTTAGGATAGAAGTCGTTGGCTCGGAGGGAAAGAAGATTGAAGTATCTGTTAAAATAAATGCCAAAACCGGTGTCGTGGAATCGGCTACTATATCTAAATTGGATATGGTAAACAAGACATTTACATATTATACGGTTGGTGCTGCCAAGGAAGGGTATTCTTTTTCAAAAGAGGAAAATAATGTTGCCACTGGTGAATCCAAAAAAGGCGAACTGGATCCTAAAAAAGATGCTAAGTTGATAAGCCAGCTTACAGATATCGCGGCTCATCTCCCCCCGGAGATCATGCTCGGCAACACGGCAGGCAAGCAATTCATCGAGGCCTATGAGCTCAAGAAAGAAGCCATCGATTCGACCCGCCAAGGTGTGCGGAGCGAGATCGAAGCAGCGAAAACATACCAGCACGAGCAGCTTGGAAGCATGATCGCACAGACTGTGGACGCCGAGAAATCGAAACCGCCTGAGCAGCGCGTGTTCACCAATGCCCTGGCAAGCGCCAGCAAGGAGGAGGCGTCTCGCATGCTCGCATCCTGCGGTCTGTTCATGGAGCATTCTCCAAAGAGCGTGGAGACTGCCAAGGACGTCCAGATAATCCGCGAGCATAATTTCGGAGGCGACCCAGGCTCAGGCTCATCATTCGATGCGCGGCTCGCTGATGCGGCTGGTGTCGGCAAGTCCAACGATCCTGCGGTGAAGCAGTCACAAACAGTTGTGATAAGAGCAGTGAACGAAGTCATTGCTTCGGCAAGCGCAGAGGAGCTTGCCAGGATGACTCCCTCTCAGTTCAAGACTCGTGTGGATGCTGTTGTCCTGCAGCAGACGCAAAATCCTATCGAAAAACTGCCGCGGGAGGGCCAGAAGGATGTAATCGATTTCATGGCTACCCACCGCGTTGTTATGGATTCAGCCAAAGAGTTCATCAAAGAAGTTGGGGCAAAGGGCCTCAATCCCGAGATTGCAGGGGCGCTTCAATCCGTTCCTATTGCAAGATTAAACCAGGTCTCGCCTACTGACTACACAAAGCCTGAGAACTATGGCGCTCTCGTTGCCGCAAGACCGGACATGTTCTCCGGTACGCCAGAGCAAAATCCGTCTTACCGCGCTCTCTCCTCTGCAGGTGTCGATACAGAGCACTTCAAGAACGTCGTTGCTCAGGCGCAGCTGCTCGGTGCTGCAGAAAATGCCGCAGAACCTCCTCGCCAGCAGCCGCCAAGGCTTGCCGAAGCCGTGGCATTCGCCGACATGAGCGTTAAGGTCGCTGCAGCCGAGGTAGCGAAACATGACGGAACCATGACGCCCAATGCATACGAAAAATTCACCAGAGGCACAGAGCAGGTCGTGGCTGCGGAGCGGCTCGGCTACTCTGACTATAGCATATCGCATCCGTCTGTCGTGCCTCCTGAGAATATGAAGGCCGGAATCGAGGCTAAAATAAAGGAAGGGAACGATGCTGCCGCAGCCGGTGATACAAAGGGAGCAGCTGCCAAATATGCCGCAGCAGCCGACGATGCGAGGGCAGCAGCTGCCATGTATCATTTCGATGGCGCTCTTTCCCGTCAATATGCTCAGGCTGCAGGCAGTTTGGAACACACAGCCAGCAGCGGCCAGCCTGTCGAGCCAAAGGAACTCCAGGCTGTGACCACCCACCTTGTGGATGTGTCAAAGCCGGAAGAATTCAGTGTCCGCACGAAACCAGAAGCAGCTAGGGATGTGCGGGGAGAGGAGATACGCCAGCGCGCTGCTGCGGATGCCGAGATAGTCACGTCATTGAAGTCCGGCAATATAAAGGATGCCGTGGCCACCCTAACTGATGCAGAAACCGAATACAGACAACTCGCGCGTGATGGGGTCAAAACAGCTGGTGCCGCAGCGGATTACTATGCTGATCTAAGGCAGCAGCTCGAATATCGCGAACCCCCGAATCCGGAAAGGCCGAAGTCATCGGCATTTGTGCAGAATTCCACGGCAATACAGGAGATATCCGACTCTCTGGATAGTGCCAAGGCAGACAAACTTGACCACGAGAAGATAGCGAAGGAGAAGCAGGATCTCGCGTTCGAGCTCGCCAAAGAGGGGTATACCACGCGCGCCGAGGCTTTCAAGCCTGCCAAAGAGGAAACGCCCAAGAAAAACAAACCTGCGGGCGATGATGACTCTGGAGAGGACAAACCGCCTAAAAAGGGCAAATCATCCAAAGTCGGAGATTCGGGTTAGCTTGGAAAGGTTTAATAAATGTGTCAATATATATAATACTATGATGATTACTGCTCATCAAGCCAGGGGAGACGTCTCTTACGGGTCCAGAATCAAAAAAGAACTGGCCAAAATAGGGTTTGCTGGGATGCTTGCATTGTCTGCATGCAAGCCTGCTGAGACTCCTCAAGCACCAGTATCGCCAGCATCTAGTTGTATGGCCGCAACATATGATTATGGACTACGTGATGATTTCGACCGTTTGAATTCGGATTTCGACCGTTTGCGTTTGAATATGATTAGCGAAGATAGCGTGCGTGTTGAAGCTGAAAGGCTATCTGCCTACATAAACGCGCGGACTATCGATGTTGGTGGTAAGCGACTGAGTCTAATCTGCTCAACCAAACCGCTCCAGGTACTCATGGCAGAAATGAGGCAATCCGCTCCTGGCGGAGTTGCTCCCGCTGATTTTAGCCTGGAGGAGGTGTATCACGGCAGAACCCTGGTCACGCGCGACATGATGGATTCCGGAGCGGTCAAGCCGGCTGAGCTCCCTCGCGATGGAGTGGAACGTATTGCGAAAAACGGCAAGTGCTTATTCGATATAGAGGCGGACGTAAAGCGCAAGGCGAAAGTATCCTATGTTCGCGAAAACGGAAGCGAGACCGGACGTTTGGAGTTTCACGCCGTATTGGACCCAGCACCTCCTAAAGAATCCACATACGGAGTCAGGACAGTGGATCTGAGCGCTTTCAGGGGTTTTGTGGAAAAAACCACCGGCCAGCCCGTCTCGAATTTCATGATCGTGCTCGATAAGCCTGGAGACGAACGCGTTATACATTTTGTGCCGCTGGATAACTTCGGAAACCCGATTAAATACAATGGCGGCGTCATTGTCACGGGGTTTAGTTTCAGTGAAGCCGTCAATGCAATATCCGGCGTATCCGCTTCTTCAGGCTGGGGAATCCTCTACGACAAATGAGAATCCCCATGAGTTAAAAACCATCATCACGAATGCTGCTCATGATCAAGATGATCAAGATAAAGCAGATGCTTTACGGAGCGTCTATCTTCATCTCGCTCGCAGGCTGCCTCTGCCTCCTCGTCTTCACGTTCATGATAAACGACGCGCTGGACAAGACCCAGGCAGTCACGATATCGAACATAGACTCGATCCAGAACGACCTCGTCTCCATAGAGCAGACGCTCTCCAGCGCAGAGACCGAGATATCCTCGCTCAATTCCACTGTGGACAGCTTCGCAGGCTCGCTGCTTCCGCTCTCGACCGGCCTCATCGGCACGGCGTCCTCCATCGACTCGATGGCAGACTCGCTCTCGCTGATCCCGCTGGTCGGCCAGTCGGTCCCCACGACTTCCATCAAAACCGCATCGTCCTCGCTCCGCGAGTCAGGCCAGAAGCTCTCGGAAAGCGTCGCCGGCATATCGAGCCATAAGATGGGGCTGGAAGGGATACGCCAGAGCGTCAGCGCGGTGCGGTTCGATGTCGCGAACCAGCGCGCGAGCCTGGGCAGCACGCGGCAGGCGCTCGTGGACGTCTTCGGGCTCATGAAGCTCGCGAACATCCTTTTCTTCATAGTGGTGGTCTGCGTCTTCTCGACCGTGGGCCTCAACTCCATCGCGGGCCTGCTTTAGGTGATAGGTTGTACCTCAAGATCCATGTCGCCGGAAAAGGGAAGGTGGTCGCTGTCTGCGACGAGAACCTGATCGGCAGGATACTGGATGACGGCAAGGCGTTCATGGACCTTGACAGGTACCGTGGGTTCTACACAGGAGAGAAGGCGGATGCGAACGCGGTGCGGCAGGCGCTCAGGGATTTCTCATCAGCCAATATCGTAGGCCAGGAATCAGTGGGGGTCGCGCTCTCGGCAGGCATCGTCGCCAGGAAGGACGTTATGTATATAAACAAGACACCATATATCCAGATATATAATGTTTAAAATATCACGAATCGCACTGAAAAACGTGTAAACCGAACAATATCCAAAAGAGGACGGAGGGAGTGGAACCGTGAAAACAATCGCCATCGTTGCTGACGACAAGATCGGACTTCTCGCGGACATATCCTATGTACTGGCGAAATCCAAGATCAACATCGAATCGCTCAGCGTCGATGTTGTCGGAAACAAAGCCATAATCACCATGAACCTGTCCGACATCGTCAAGGGCAAGGAGTGCGTGGAGAGCGCGGGCTACAAGGTCGAGGATCCGGCCGCAATCATCGTCAAGATGAAGGACCAGCCAGGCGAACTCAGCAACGTCACGGCCATGCTCTCGAAAGAAGGCGTCAGCATAATCAATGCCAAGGTCCTGGCGAAAGACGGCACGACAACCATCCTCGGCATGATAACCGACAAGCCGAAAAAAGCAGCAGTGCTCCTGAAACCGTATCTCGTGATGAACGAAGTAGGGCCCTGATTTTTTAAGATGTTTCGTTATCATTCCCTTCGGGTGGGGGAATGAAGAAAGCGTATTATAGCTTTCCAGAAAAGTAATGCGACTCATTCAGTGCAAGGGGCTGTATAATGGTGCAAGCGAGCAAGTCTGTTTTATCTGCTCTGCCGGAACATTTCTCGTGAATTTGGCCATTCCCAGAGCC